>Ga0247734_1000048_pt1 | contig 115027 bp, 81 predicted proteins | sample UWRJL103311B2_FD_180933 | JGI IMG/M metagenome (GOLD analysis project Ga0247734, IMG submission 180933) | Plant litter microbial communities from Arlington Agricultural Research Station in Wisconsin, United States - UWRJ-L103-311B-2 | ecosystem: Environmental > Terrestrial > Plant litter >...
AATAAATTCTTAACCGACCAGGACCCTGTGATTTTAAAATTATCACCACTGTAATCGGCACTTCTCATTTCAGTTCTTACCGTATCAAAACTAAGTTTTCCATGCAGTTTATTATCCAGGTACGGAAGCGCTATCCTTTTATTATCAGCATAAAAAAGGACGTCCATTTGTTTTTTACCTGGATTTACCTGTCCGTTAACGTGCCAGGTGGCCTCATTTTTATTCAGGATAATGGTAGATTTTAAATCTCCGCCGTCTATAGTTGCTGTACTGGTCAGTAAACTCACGCTCGCAGTATCATTATCATTTAATTTGAACAACAGGTCTTTCATTTCCATGTCATCCGGAATCTTGTTCAAGACTTCGTTAAGCAGGTCGTGGGCCAACTCGCTCAGGTCTACTTTAGACTTATTATCCGTTTTATCTTTCTTTTTCCTTTTCAGGATAAAATCCAGGTTTGTCAGGCTGTCCCTGATAACAACATTCACCTTTCCGGTATTTAAACCGATCTCTGCCAGTTTTACATCTCCAAAAAGTAAAGGAAATAATTTAACACCGACAGTCAAATCTGTTACAGTAGATAAGGTATCCCTGTCTTTGGGCACCACAGAAATATTTTTCATATGTACCGTACTTAGTCCGCTGAAACCAGCTTCTCCGATCTTCACATCAAGACCGTAATCTTTATCTGCTTTTGCAATTGCCCTGGCAATAATTTTTTTAAGTAACGCTTCTCTTTTGCTGTAAGCAATGGAACCGGCTATGATAAGGAGGGTAAGAAATATTCCTAAGACCCATGCACCTGCTTTGATGTACTTTTTAGGAATGGTTATTTTTGGAAGACGCATGCTTAAAAATAGATGTTTAATTGCTTAACGTTAAATGCAAATGTTTATTTCGTGTTAAAATTACACTTAAAAAGCCTAAAATCAATTAATTGTACCTTGCTTTTGTTAATTTTGGGCAATGAACATTACCATCGAACAAGTTTTGGCGGCTCTGAGAAATGTTGAAGACCCTGATCTTAAAAAAGATCTGGTGACATTAAACATGATTAAGGAGCTGACTATCGAAAATAAAAAAATAAGTTTTACCTTAGAACTCACTACTCCGGCATGCCCGATGAAGGATATGCTTAAAAATGCTTGTTTAAATGCAATCAAGTATTTTGTAGATAAGGAGGCAGAGATAAATATTAATATTACCTCCAGGGTAACGAAACCAAATGATACTACTCAATTGAAAGATATAAAAAATATTATCCTTGTCTCTTCGGGCAAGGGTGGAGTAGGTAAATCAACAGTAGCGAGTAACCTTGCTGTAACGCTGGCGGCAGATGGTGCGAAAGTCGGACTAATTGATGCTGATATTTATGGCCCTTCTGTCCCGACCATGTTTGACCTCGTAGGGGCAAAGCCAAGTGCGCGGGAAACTGAAGAAGGCAAGACATTAATTTTACCGATCGAAAAATATGGGATTAAGCTGCTATCACTAGGCTTTTTTGCAGACCCCGATCAACCTGTGCCATGGCGCGGGCCAATGGCTTCCAATGCAATTAAACAGTTATTTAATGATGCTGACTGGGGCGAGCTGGACTATCTGATCGTTGATCTTCCACCGGGAACAGGAGATATCCATATTACGATTACACAAAGTTTTCCTATTGCGGGTGCTGTAATTGTAACAACGCCGCAACAAGTAGCGCTTGCGGATACAAGAAAAGGCCTGGCTATGTTTAGGATGCCATCTATAAATATCCCAGTATTGGGGGTCATAGAAAATATGGCATATTTTACGCCTGACGAATTGCCAGATAACAAATATTACATCTTTGGAAAAGACGGAGGGAAGTCTCTCGCAACATCATTTGACGTGCCTTTTCTTGGGGAAATACCTCTTGTGCAAGGAATTACGGAATGTGGTGATCGTGGTACGCCAATTGCACTGGATAAACTGAGTAAAACATCTATTGCCTTTGCTGAAATTGCCGGGAGGATTGCGCAGCAGATTGCAATCAATAATGCACAATCTTAGAATTACTAAAAAAATTACTAAATTTATATTTTAAAAATTATCATGGATCTAACAGAACAAGTAGAGCAAGCATTAGAAACTATCCGTCCTTATCTTATTGCAGATGGCGGTAACGTAGCTATAGAAGAGATTACATCAGATAATGTAGTTAAATTAAAATTATTGGGCAATTGCGGATCATGCAAAATGAGCTTCATGACAATGAAGGCAGGAATTGAGCAAGCTATTTTGAAAGCTGTGCCACAAATTACTGCTGTTGAGGCTATTAATTTAGCAGAGCCGGTATAGCCATTTAACAAAATTTAACTAATCACTGTAATTATTACAGTTATTTTTGTCTGATGAGATATACTTTCACGCTGGTATTCCTATTTTTTACTGCAGGGCTGTTTGGACAACAAACGCCTTCAGGGAAAAAACTGGTTCAATTTTCGGGAATAATTACAGATCTGGACAGCGGGTTTGTTGTCCCTTATGTAACTATTACCAATAAATCTAACCAGGAACAACGGTATGCGGGTAATTATAAAGGATATTTTTCATTTGTGGCCCATCCAGGTGATACTCTGGTTTATAATGCCATAGGATACACTGAGAAAGCATTTACTATTCCTTTAGCAGTTAATGAAACAAAGTATACGGCAATGGTAAAAATGAAATCTGAGATCGTTTATTTGCCGGCCGTACGTATATACCCATGGGCTACCGTAGAAGAGTTTACCAAAGATTTTATGGCAATGAAAGTTGCTGATGATGATATGGAAATTGCCAGGAAAAATTTGTCGAGGAACTCTATTAACGGCATGATCCGCTATCTTCCAAGGGATGCCGGAGAGATTTCTTCTTCAAACTTCCGGATGGATCAGGAACGGTCATTAAATACAAACCTTGTACAAGGTAATCCGCTGCTAAACCCCTTCGCCTGGGGTAAATTAATGCAGCAGATCTTTAGTGGAGATAAAAGCAGGCAAAGCAACAACTAACGCTTTTTGCGCTGTTGCGGGAATTTCATTTTATATTCTGCACGGATATCCCCTCTGGAAATTGAATCCAGTTTAGACTTTAGCATTCTTTTTCTAAGTAATCCTAATGTATCAGTAAACAGCTTTCCTTCAATGTGGTCATATTCGTGCTGTATTACACGTGCAGGCATGCCTGTAACATCGTCTTCGTGTAATTGCCAATTCTCATCGTAATACTGAACACGGATATTCGGCTTACGCATTACGTCTTCCCTTATTTCAGGGATACTTAAACAGCCTTCTGTAAAAGCCCAGGGCTCACCTGTTTCTTCAATAATTTTTGCATTTAAAAACACCCTTTTGTAGCCAGGATTGCCATCTTCATCGTCGCCGGTATCCACAATGAACAAACGGATTGGTAATCCTACTTGCGGAGCGGCTAGTCCGACGCCGCTTGCAGCATACATTGTATCAAACATGTCGCTGATCAGTTTTTTTAGATCCGGATAATTTTCATCGATGCTTACGCACACTTTTCTTAAAACCGGATCCCCGTAAGCTACAATTGGTAATTTCATTTATATATTATTTTAATGGCATATTTAATTATGCAGTTCATGCATAACAGTGATTATCCTTTTCGTGTTTTCAAAGATCAGGATTGTACTACAAAAGTACGAATATTACCCTAAAGGGTAAAAGGATAAGACACTAAGATTTTTTTCATCCAGCATTTCGTTTGCAATTTGGGCCATATCGTCTGTAGTAACAGCTTCTATTTTCTTAAAAACGGTATCCAGACTATCAATCTTATCATAATCAATCAGGCTCTTGGCCATAGAGATAATTAATCCGATCCTATTTTCTTCACCTAATGCAATCTGCCCGATAAATTTATTCTTTGCCTTTTGCAATTGGACCTCTGTTAACGGTTTCTCGCGGAGTTTGTGAAATTCTTTATAGATCAGCGCAAGTGCCCTGTTGGTTTTTTCTTTATCAGTACCAAAGTATACGGTGAAAATCCCGGTATCACTCAATGGGCTATACCCAGATTCAATACTATACGCTATCCCATGCTTTTCTCTAATCTGAAGATTTAAGATCGAACTCATCCCTGTACCACATAAAAGGTTGTTGAGGAGAAGCAACCCTGTTTTATAAGGATGGTGCAGTGAGTATGCTTGTGCACCGATCATAGTGTGGGCCTGACTAATAGGTTTTTGATCTGCACGTGTAATTACAGGAGCAGCGGAAGGAGCGGCTCTTTTAGACTGGTGCCTGTTTTCGGGAATATCCGAATAATACTTATCAATTATCTTAACTGCTTTGGGGAGTGTATAATTTCCAAGAACAGCAATAATGATTTTATCGGTATGGTAATTAGCCAGCATAAAATCTTTGATGTCTTGCTGGTTCAGTTGATTTACACTTTCTGTTGTACCCAATATATTTCTGCCTAAAGGATGGTTTGCAAACACAAGGTCCTCGAAATCATCATAGATGGCTTCCTCAGGTTGATCCAGGTAAGACGCAATTTCATCAAGAATTACACCTTTTTCTTTTTCCAACTCATCTTCAGGAAATGTAGAGTGGAAAACTATATCATTAAACAATTCTAGCGTGCGGTCTAGGTAAGGATTTAAAAAAGAAGCATGAATGCAGGTGTATTCTTTAGTTGTATAGGCATTTAAATCAGCACCGACACTTTCGAGGCGGTTCAGGATCTGGTTGGTATTTCTTTTTTCTGTACGCTTAAATACTAAGTGTTCGATAAAATGAGCGAGTCCTGATTGTGACTCACTTTCGTCCCGTGAACCACTGTTTACAATGATGCAGGCATGTGATATTGCAGAAGCAGAAGGTACATGAAGTAAGCGGATGCCATTTGGCAGGGTGTGTACATTGTATTCCATTCGGTGCAAAGATACAGAAGAACTTTGCTACAGGATTGTAATATTATTTTGGTAGGATATAGTTACAATTCCCTGTCAATTTGACAACTAAATTAAATTGGAACATGCCTTGATAAGGGTTGTATGTACTTAAATAAAAATGATTTAAAAATATGAGCATAGAAGAAAAAGGGAGTATTTCCATACATACCGAAAACATTTTTCCGATTATTAAGAAATTCCTTTACTCAGACAATGAGATCTTTTTGCGTGAGCTGGTTTCTAACGCGGTTGATGCGGTACAAAAGATCAAACGTTTAGCTGCATTAGGACAATATAATGGGGAATTGGGCGATACACTTGTCGAAGTTGCGCTTGATGAAGAGAAAAAGACCATTACGATTAGCGATAGCGGATTGGGTATGACAGCCGAAGAGATTAAAAAATATATCAATCAGGTTGCTTTTTCTGGTGCGAGTGAATTTGTTGAGAAATTTAAGGATGCTAAAGATGCTAACGAGATCATAGGTAAATTTGGTTTAGGTTTCTATTCTGCCTTTATGGTATCGGATTTAGTTGAAATTCAAACTTTATCTTACCAGGATGGTGCTGAGCCGGCACGTTGGGTTTGTGATGGAAGTACTTCTTATGAGATTACAGCAGGTACGCGCACTACCCGTGGAACAGATATCATTTTGCATATCAATACTGAATCTGAAGAGTTTTTAAATAAAAGCAAAATCTCTGAGATCCTTGATAAATACGGTAAATTTTTGCCTGTTCCAATTAAGTTTGGTACAAAAACTGAACAAATTGCTGATGGCGAAGATGAAGAGGGAAAACCAAAAACTGTAGCTGTTGAAGTAGATAACATCATCAATACTACTGCGCCGATCTGGACAAAAGCACCTGCAGATTTGTCAGATCAGGATTATCTTGATTTCTACAAACAATTATATCCATTTTCGGAAGATCCTTTATTCTGGATCCACCTTAATGTAGATTATCCTTTCAACTTAACGGGTGTATTGTACTTCCCTAAGGTGAAAAATGATTTTGATATGCAACGCAACAAAATCAAGTTATATAGCCGCCAGGTATTTATTACGGATGAAGTTAAAGACATCGTTCCTGAATTCCTGATGTTGTTACATGGGGTTATTGATTCGCCAGATATTCCTTTGAACGTTTCGAGAAGCTTCCTGCAGGCAGATAGCAACGTTAAAAAGATCAATAGTTACATTACTAAAAAGGTAGCTGACAAATTAGGAGAGCTTTTCAATAAAGACCGTAAAGGTTATGAGGAGAAATGGGGAGATATCGGTCTTTTCGTAAAATACGGAATGGTGAGCGAAGAGAAGTTTTATGATAAAGCAAAGGATTTCGCATTGTTGACCAATACTAAAAACGAAAACTTTACGCTGGATGAATACCGTGAAAAGGTACAGGCAACCCAGACAGATAAAAACGGTCAGGTTGTTTATATCTATACCAATGATCCGGCTAAACAAGATAGCTTTATCCAATCGGCCAACAAAAAGGACTATGATGTATTGTTGATGAACTCAGCAATAGATAATCACTTTGTAAGCTCCCTAGAACAGAAATTGGAAAAAACACTGATGAAACGCGTAGATTCTAGTGTTGCAAGCAAGCTAATTGAAAAAGATGAGAACATCGAGTCTGTGTTAACAGAAGATCAATCGGCTAAAGTGAAGGCAGTTTTTGAAAAAGCAATTATTAAACCAGGGTTCCAGGTAGAGATTGTTGGTTTAAATCCAGAAGAATTCCCGGTTACCGTAACTATGGACGAATTTATGCGCAGAATGAAAGACATGGCTCAAATGGGCGGTGGTATGAGTTTCTACGGTAATATGCCAGACAGTTACAAAGTAGCGATCAACGGAAACCATAAGCTGGTTAACCGTATCCTGCAGACCGAAGATGAAACAGAACAAGGTGCGTTAGCTAAACAAGCGGTAGACCTTGCTTTACTTTCTCAAGGAATGTTAACAGGAGCAGATTTAACGGCATTTGTGAACCGCAGTGTTGAATTGATCTAATTACGGAGCATAAATTGAACTAACAGCAAGAGCCTGCAGATATTTATCTGCAGGCTCTTGCGTTTTATAATGATTTCGAAATGGTTATTTCCTGATCTTTTGGACAACACTAAAAGTGATTGCTGCGGAAATGATAAATATAGAAAACACGAGTGCTTTATTGAAAGGAGCAGGGGGAAGGTGCTGTACTCCTTTTCGGTTTGTTTTAGCTGGCTCATGGCTATATCTCCCGTGTTCTGGGATAGCAAGGCGCTGAAAGTCGTTCACAAGATCTCCGAGCCCCTGTGTAAGTTCATCTCCTTTCATGGCAGGTCCATGCCCGGTACCGGCCACTTCCGGTTTTAAATCCCTTAGTTTTTTAACAGACATTGCCGCGGCCAGCCAGTTAGGGGTAAAATATCTGGGGGGGCCAGACAGTTTTTTTCTTTGGGTGATAACCGAGAGTAGAGATTCTGATTGGATCGTTACAAAAGCGTCTCCTGCAATTAATACTTTGTCTTCTGGTCTGAATAACGAAATATGGCCCGGAGAATGGCCCGGAGTATGGATATAGATCCAGTCGGACGAAAATGGAAGCGTCCCATCTTTAGGAACAGGATGTACATGTTCACTAAGATCGATTGCTTTCTTAGGATACAGGAATGAAAAAAAGGTCATTGCGCCACCTCCCGCAGTTGGGTCAGGTGGGGGATAAGCAGATAACCCTGTTAGATAAGGGAGTTCAAGCGGGTGTGCATATACGTTTACAGGCCATTTTTCTAACAGGTCTTTTACAGCCCCGGTATGGTCGAAATGCCCATGAGTAAGGATAATCGCAGCAGGCGGAAGGTCCTCACCAAAGAGCTCCTCCGCCATTGTAATAATCTTTCCGGCACTTCCTTTAATTCCGGCATCTACTAATACCCATTCTTCAGGTCCGGTCGTAATCATGTAGATGTTGACAAACACGATCTTCATTGCCCATACGCCAGGCGCGATTTCAGTATATGTTTTGCTTTCCATTTTTGAGTTGGTTGATGTATTAACCGTAACAAAAATGCACAGCGCAGGTTTTAAATAATGGATTTTACTTTTCTATTCCTTCCAGGCTAAATAGAAATGAATAATTAAGCGCAATATCTTTTAAGTAATCAAACCTGCCTGATGCACCACCGTGACCAAATTCCATATTCGTTTTAAGCAGGAGGATGTTTTTATCAGTTTTATTGGCGCGTAGTTTAGCTACCCATTTTGCAGGTTCAAAATATTGTACCTGGCTATCGTGCAGTCCCGTAGTAACCAGCATATTCGGGTAAGTTTTCTTTTCTATATTTTCATAAGGAGAATAGCTTTTCATATAACGGTAGGCTGCTTCATTCTTAGGATTTCCCCACTCATCAAACTCATTTGTAGTTAGCGGAATACTTTCATCCAGCATAGTATTCACTACGTCTACAAATGGTACCTGCGCAATTACGCCACGCCACAGGTCTGGCTGAAGATTGATTATCGCACCCATTAACAAACCTCCTGCACTGCCTCCCTGTGCATAGAGATGAGGGGGACTGGTAAATTTACTGTCGACCAAAAATTTACCGCAGTCAATGAAATCGGTGAACGTGTTCATCTTTTTCATTAGTTTTCCATCTTCGTACCATTGTCTCCCCATTTCTTGTCCGCCGCGTATATGTGCAATTGCATATACAAATCCGCGGTTTAATAAGCTAAGGTTGTTAATAGAGAAAGCTGCATCCATACTATGCCCGTAAGATCCATAGGCGTAAAGCAGGAGAGGGGCCTGACCATCTTTTTTCAACCCTTTTTTATAAACAATGGAGATAGGGATTTTTGTGCCGTCTTTCGCTGTCGCGTACAGTCTTTCTGTCGTGTAATCAGCCGCATCATATCCACCGATAACCTCCTGTTGTTTCATCAGCTTTTTAGCCTTAGTTCCCATATTATAATCATAGACGGAAACAGGGGTGGTCATTGAAGTATAGCTATAACGGAGTGTTTTACTATTATATTCGGGGTTAGATCCTACAGCAGCAGTATAGGCAGGTTCACCAAAATCGATATAATGTTCTGGTCCGTTAAGTGGGCGGATGCGTAATTGCTTAAGCCCATTTTTACGTTCAGAAATCACCAGGAAGTCTTTAAACTCTTCAACTTCCTCCAGCAATACCTCCTTACGGTGTGGGATTACCTCTTTCCAGTTCTCTTTTGCCGTTTGGTCTAATGGGCACTCCATTAGCCTGAAATTTTTTGCATTCCAGTTCGTCAGGATTAGAAATTTATTATCCAAAGGGATTACACTGTACAATACCTCTTTGGTCCGGGGTGTAAATACCTTAAATTCAGTATCTGGCCGATCTGCCGGGATCATCCTGGCTTCAGAAGACAGCGTAGCAGAAGAATAAATGATAATAAATTTGCCTGATTTTGATTTATCTAGGCCAATATAGTTTGATTTATCTTGTTCTTCATAAACTACCGGATCTTTAAGTGCATCGCTGCCCAGCATATGTTTTTGAATTTTCTCACTTAAAAGTGTGATGGGGTTCTTTGCGGTATAGAATAATGTTTTATTATCTGCTGCCCATATCGCCGCACCTTCAGTATTCTTGATTTCGTCTTTAAGCAATTCTCCTGTTTCCAGGTTCTTAACCATAATCGTATACTGGCGCCTTGATACTTTGTCTACCCCATAAGCAAGTAGTTTATTATCGGGGCTAACGCTAAAACCACCAGCAGAAAAATAAGCATGGCCTTTAGCTAATTCATCTATATCCAGCAGGAGTTCTTCCTTGCTGTCTAAACTTCCTTTTTTCCGGCAGTATTTAGCGTATTGTTTCCCTTCTTCGGTTCTGGTATAATAAAAATAACCGTTTTTAAAAACAGGTACAGACTCATCTTTTTCTTTGATACGCCCTTTCATCTCTTTGAAGAGCTCTTCTTGTAATTTATTCGTACCACTCATCATCGTATCGAGATAAGCATTTTCTGCCTTTAGATAGTCGACTGTTTCTGTACTGTCAGGTCCCTTTTTAAAGTAATCGATCATCCAGTAATAGTTATCTATTACCGTATCACCATGTATAATACGTTGTTTTGGTTTAATTTCTGCTACCGGAGCTATGGCATCCGGCCATTTATTAGTATCCATTTTCTTATCTTTGTTTGTACATGCCAGGGCCAGGCAGAGCAGAAGGACAGCGGGAGTGATTTTTTTCATAGTCAATAATTGTTTTTATCGGTATGCAGCTTCATTTAGATTATTTAGGCTAAAGTCTCCCATTATCGCACACCCCCTAAATAAATTATATGAGGGGTATCTGCTCATTAAGCTCTTGAATAATGCAAAATAGTATTTATTTAATAATAATCTGTTACCATGAAACTTGTATAACATTAAATCCAAGACAATAGGCCCTGATGAATTTGTTTGTACAAGCTTCATCACATCTAAAATTATCAATTATATATTTATGAAAAAATTACTGAACTGGAAAAATATTTTTAACACTGTATTTATAGTCCTCTTGCTGGTGCTTGCATTTGTGCCGCCAGCAAAAGCATTGGTATTGGAAGGATTGATGACTATCGGTTTTTTTAAACCTGCTACAAATTCTGATCAAGCTGCAATGACATCAGTAAACCTATCTGGCATACGTTTCAGAGATACAAAAGGTAAAATCATTGATCTGGGTGACTTAAAAGGGAAAGTGATTTTTTTAAATTTCTGGGCTACGTGGTGCCCTCCCTGTCTCGCAGAAATGCCGGGTGTAAATAAGCTGTACGAAAAATTTAAAGACGATGATAGTGTTGTTTTTATTTTGGCGGATGCAGATGGCAACCTGGTAAAGTCGCAGAAATTTATGGATAAAAAGCACTATCAGTTCCCTGTATACGCAGTAAATAGTGAAATCCCTGATATACTGTTTACAGGGGCGCTGCCAACTACAGTCGTGTTTGATAAAATGGGACGGATCTCTTACAACGAATCTGGGGCTGCAAATTATGGTGACGCTAATTTTATCAAATTTATTAATCGCCTAAAAACAATGAATTAGTATCTTTGAAGGGATAAATCCGGACTAATTACCATGCAACAACCATTCGATATTACAATAGGAACAACTGATTATGCAATATTTCCAGAAGGAAACGATACTTATGTTGTGTTTAAAGATGGCAAAGAATATGTAGAAATACAGAAAGATACAGACTCACAATGGCTGAAACTTGATCCTGAAACTGCGCTTCCTCTTTTTGAAGAAAATGATGAAATTAATGCAATTGGCAGGGAGATTCTGGCTTATGTCCCGGAAGAGGAAGATGAGCCAGAAGATACGGATGACTCTTTGTAAGATTAGTTAGTCTTATCCTGCCCAATGGTCCCTGTCCAGGCTGCGGTAATGAATTGCTTCTGCAAGATGCTCCAGTTCAATTTCTTTACTTGCAGCAAGATCTGCAATGGTACGTGATACCTTCAAGATCCTGTCGTAGGCCCTTGCCGATAAATTTAACTTTTCCATTGCCCTTTTGATCAGTGAACGCCCTTCTTCGCTGATCTGGCAGATATTTCTGACCATATTCGGACTCATTTGTGCATTATAATATAAATCTGGATGATTGATGAACCTTTCATCCTGAATCCCTCTTGCATCAATTACTCTTTTCCTAATGGTGTCGCTTTTCTCTGCCGGATGTAAAGAAGAAAGATCACTGAAATTTACAGGGGTCACTTCTACGTGGAGATCAATCCTATCCATTAAAGGCCCGGAAATTTTATTCAGGTATTTCTGCACTATCCCCGGGGAGCAGCTGCATTCTTTTTCCGGATGATTATAGAACCCGCAGGGGCAAGGGTTCATAGAAGCGATCAGCATAAATCCTGCTGGGTATTCCACGCTTAAACGAGATCTTGATATGGTAATCTTGCGGTCTTCGAGCGGCTGGCGCATTACTTCCAGCACATTTCTCTTAAACTCTGGCAGTTCATCCAGAAAAAGCACCCCATTATGTGCCAGTGATATTTCTCCTGGCTGTGGATTTGTACCGCCGCCAACCATGGCAACAGTAGAAATACTGTGGTGAGGGTTTCTGAAAGGGCGTTCTGTAAGCAGAGAATCTGCAACGTTTAACTTCCCTGCTACAGAATGGATCTTTGTTGTTTCCAGCGCTTCATATAGGTTAAGTGGCGGCAGGATCGTAGGCAGCCGTTTGGCGAGCATGGTTTTTCCAGCTCCGGGCGGACCGATAAGTATCACATTATGGCCTCCTGCAGCAGCTATTTCTAATGCTCTTTTAATACTTTCCTGACCTTTTACGTCAGAAAAATCCTGCTCATAAAGACCTGTATGCTTCAAAAACTCGTCACGGGTATTTACAATGGTGGGACTAAAAATCTCCTTCTCGTTAAAGAATGCGATTAACTCAGTAAGGTTACGCATACCATAAATTAGCAGATCATCAACCACTGCAGCTTCCCTTGCGTTATCCTCGGGTAGGATGAATCCTTTGTAGCCTGCTTTAACAGCCTGCACCGCGATGGACAGTGCTCCTTTAATAGGCTGTAATCCGCCATCCAGAGAAAGTTCTCCTGCAATAATGAACTGATCTACCCGTTCTGTTAAGATTTGTCCTGACGCTGCCAATATGCCTACTGCAATTGGCAAATCATAAGAGGTCCCTTCTTTACGGATATCTGCCGGAGAAAGATTAACTACAATCTTTTGTCGTGGCATCTTTAGTCCCGAGGATTGAATAGCACTCTCAATTCTCCTGAGGCTTTCTTTGACAGAATTATCAGGCAGGCCAACAATATGGTACTTGTTTCCGCTACCTATACTTACCTCAATAGTAATAGTCAGGGCGTCTACTCCAAAAACCGCGCTTCCGTATGTTTTAATTAGCATATAATTTAATAAGAGATGGCGAACGTAATCCCATTATTAATTTAATTGGTAATAAATCTTTTAGTCGTTGTAAGGGGGGGGAGCAGACCAAAAAAATCCCGGAACGAGTTAAGCTATAGTATAACTGGTTCCGGGAGGCTATAAAAAAAAGAAAATATTACATTCTTCCCTGTGGCATTTTAGGCATTCCACGCATCATTTTAGCAGCAGCAGCGGGATTAGAAAACTGTTTCATCACCTTACGCATATCTTCAAACTGTTTAATCAGTTTGGTTACCTCTTCAATCTTGTTTCCAGACCCTTTAGCAATACGTAAACGTCTGCTTTGCTGAATGCTGTCTGGGTTTTCACGCTCATATTTTGTCATAGACTGGATGATAGCTTCTACATTTTTAAAAGCATCATCTTCAATCTCTACATTTTTCATCATTTTGCTTACTCCTGGGATCATACCCATCAGATCTTTCATATTACCCATCTTCTTAATCTGCTGAATCTGGTTATAAAAGTCATTAAAATCAAACTTGTTCTTTCGGATTTTCTTTTGAAGTTCTGCCGCTTCTTTCTCATCAAACTGCTCTTGTGCACGCTCAACAAGGGAAACAACGTCACCCATTCCCAGGATACGTGAAGCCATCCTATCAGGATAGAAAACATCCAATGCTTCCATTTTCTCGCCCGTACCAACAAACTTAATTGGTTTGTTGACTACAGATTTGATTGAAAGAGCCGCACCACCACGGGTATCACCATCAAGTTTGGTTAGCACCACACCTGTAAAGTCTAACCTGTCGTTAAAAGCTTTAGCTGTATTAACCGCATCCTGCCCGGTCATGGCATCAACAACGAACAGGATTTCATGCGGTTTAGTATGTAATTTAACATCTGCAATCTCATTCATCATCTGTTCGTCGATCGCAAGGCGACCTGCGGTATCAATGATGATCACATTGTTATTATCTTTCTTTCCTTGTGCAATACCTTCCAGTGCAATAGCAACAGGATCTTTAGAATCCTTGTTCGCAAAAACAGGTACCCCGATCTGTTCCCCCAAAATTTGGAGCTGATCGATTGCAGCCGGGCGGTATACGTCACCGGCAACCAGTAATGGTTTTTTACCTTTGCTCTTCAAGTAGTTCGCCAGCTTTCCCGAGAAAGTAGTTTTACCCGCACCGTTAAGTCCGGCAATCAATATGATCGTAGGATTTGTTTTAAGATCTAATTCCTTAACCTCACCGCCCATTAGCGCAGTAAGCTCGTCATTCATTACTTTCGTCAGCAATTGTCCCGGAGAAACGGCCGTAAGCACGTTTAAGCCCAGTGCCTTTTCCTTTACATCGTCAGTAAAGGTTTTAGCAGTCTTATAATTTACGTCGGCATCCAGTAAAGCTTTACGAATTTCCTTCATGGTCTCTGCCACGTTGATTTCTGAAATGCTTCCTTGTCCTTTTAGAACTTTAAACGCACGGTCTAGTTTATCCTGTAAATTCTCAAACATGTCTTATTAATTGATAGTCAATTAGTTAATCTGTAATAGTAGAAGTATGCAAAGTTGCAAACATTTTTAATAACAATCAAACATTAAAATTTGATCTGTTCGTATTTAGCGGGGGAATACAAAGGTGAAGCCCATCGCCAATGTCTGGCTTCCCTGTATTTTAGCAGCCGTATTTTTGTCGTATAGCCCTACAGCTGTTAAAGACACGTTCATGAAACGATTTACCTTTGCAGTAACCGCTACATCAAGCCTGTGTGAGGTAAAGTCAACCTGGTCATAAGGGACAAAAACAGCATACCTTGTTTTTAAGTTTACGTTTTGAAAAACTTCCTTTTCAAAATTTGCAACAATTTGAAAAGCGAGGTCATTTCTAAACTTATCTTCTAGCGGCACGCCGAAATTATCAGCCCTTGATGGGTTTGCTTCTGCCAGTTCTTCATTCGCCAGTACAAAAGTCTGCCTTGCCGTTCCAGTTCCCAGCCTTGTAGAGAAGTATTTAACAGGTTTATACTCAAAACCGATAGACTCCGTCAGGTAACCTGGGGACATAAACTTAGATATCAGCGTCGCTGTTTCTTGTCCGGCAGCATCCGTTACATAAGAGTAACCATTATCAAACTGAGATTCGAAAGTCACCGATCCAAAGAAATACCAGCTTTTTGATAATTGAAAGGCTGCTTTATTATCCCAAAATATACGGTCATTATTTTTCTTCTGCAGCTGGCCTTTGTTTTTTACTTTTCCATACTGTAAAATTACCTCACTTACATAGCTATAGTTTTCTTTAGCGTACTCTGCCTTATAGTTTAGTAATCCGCCCAATGCAAATGAATTCACCCCTCCGCCATTCCAGTTATTACTGAAAGAGGCCTGGTTAACATTGATACCAATAGATGTTTTGGTTTTCCAATAGTTAACTTTGGAGCTGATTACGACCGGACTGATCACAACTGGCTTAAAGGTAATTTTACCTTTTAAAGAGGGCAGCGGACTTCTTTTTAGTTTCAGCCCGAAATCCTTAATATTAATAGGAATAGTATCTACCTCTTGTGCAATAGCTTGTGCTGATACTGCAAACAGAAATAATAAACATGCATATATACCTCTCATTACTACAAAGAAAAGAAAAATGTTCTTATTGGAACTCAAAAACTGCTTAAAATATTTAGAAATTCAAGCGATAAGCATAAATCCATGAATTTTTAAAGATGTTTTAACCAGGAATATAGTGGTCGTCCTTTAACGTAATGCGCATTTTTATCATTTGCATAAGCCTCTTTTTCAAAGCAGAGATTGAAGTAAGCCTGATCATGGTTTTTATACCGGATCAGGTTAACCAGGTAGTTTAAGAGATAAAGTAAATAAAATGGCAGGATCAACAGTTCAATTTGCTGACAAAAATGAATTTTTTCATGGTTGATTATTACCTTATCCGCTTTCATCTGCTGGTTTTTAAATAACATAAATGGATATAGGGCCATTGCGTTTGCAGGGAGGGAGGGGCAGATTACGGGCCAGTACCTCATAAATGTTCGATCTTTAATGCAGGTAATTGTTGTAATCGCAGGGCTCTCGGATTTCGTTTATAGGCTGCATAATTGTTCCTCATAAATACAATAAAGGCATAATCTGAGGCCATTAGCACGAAATCATAACTAGGCCTGTATTGCTGCATATAATCTTTGAGCTCAAATCCATTGATACGTAATGCCTGGCTTACAAAAGAAGGATTGAATTTATAGTCAATAATATCTTCTTTGTAGTCCCTTTCCAGGATTGCCTGCAAATGTCTTGCATTCCGGCCTTTTCTGCTTAGTAAATTATAGATAGCATCAATACCTAATCCAACACCTCCCCGGCCAAGGTTAAGCAGGTCTTTAGCGCTCCCCCGGTCTGTTGCATATTTGTACTCTTTTAGTTTAGTGTCATACCGCTCTTTAGGCGTTAGGGAACTACCCACAATTGCGACTTCTTTTAGTTGTACCGCAAGCGGTTTTAATTGAAAATAGATATTCGTGTTTCCTTTATAAATGATCGTATCCAGCCCATAACCCTGCAGTGCAGCAAATAAAGTATCACCAACCGATGCTTTCGTCGCAAATTCACCTTTAGTATTATTGTATAAACCCTCATCAGTATGAGAGTTATAGATATATACTTTTGCAAGGCGAAGTTTCGATGTTTTGTCTATCACAAAGCCCTGTACGGGTCTTTGTTGTGCCATTGCAACCCCGAAAATCAGCGAAAAGAAAAATATAGAGAATAATAATTTCATTGACGGGCAAAATTACAAATAGGCGAAGCTAAAGCCGGGATATTAACATTATTTAACTACTACAAGCTTTTGGCCAATCTTGATTCCGCCATCTGTCAGGTTATTCAATGCTTTTAATTCATCCACAGTCATGTTATAGCGTTTAGCAATATTATATAGCGTATCGCCTTTTTGAACAGTATAATTTTGATCGGTAGTATTGATTACTTGTTTAGAAGGAGGTGTTTCTACCGGTGTAAATTTCTTTGTTTCTTTAGGAATATTAGCATTGATTTCAGTAAACACACGGTCTTCCCGTTTAATCTTATCCGTTTCAGACTCGGGCTGATCATATTGGTGTAGCTGATACTTTTCGATCGTATTGATCAGCATATCCGGATACCTTGGGTTGGTGGCATAACCTGCTTGTTTTAACCCTTTGGCCCAGTTTACATAATCATTTTTATCCAATTCAAACAAGGCACTGTACCGTTTTCTCTTTAGAAATTCTGAATGATCCTTATACGATTCCCGTGCATCTTTATACACCCGGAAACAGTCATTGCTTTTGTCGTCGTCTTTATAATAAGCCTTACCTCTCCACTCTGAAGTACATTTGATGCCAAAATGGTTATTTGCATATTTTGCCAGACTGCTATTGCCGCTGCCAGATTCAATAATTCCTTGTGCCAGGGTTATACTTGCCGGGATTCCATAAGTATTCATCTCCTCAATGGCCACAGTTTTAAAAGCCTGGATATAACTAAGCGTAGTAAAATCTGTATAATTGGGATTCGCTTTATTGGCCGCTTTTTCAATTTGCTTGTTATTACGGTGGTACTGTCTCGTTTTACAAGAAGCGAGCAGCACAATCAAGACGCCAAGCGGGAGTAATACTTTCTTCATTAAAATCTAATTTTCTGTCCGGGTTGGAGTGCTGATTTTTTTAGGCCGTTTTTACGCATCAGTGCTTTAGCCGTAGTACCATGGGATTCGGCTAGTCTGTTCAGGTTATCGCCTTTTTTTACGGTATAGGTTTTTGCAGCACTATGACTGCGTTTTGCAGATCGATAACGTTTAGAAGAGCTATAGTGGTGCTTCTTTTTTACGGCAACGACCACCTTAACAGGCTCTACATAATCTTCTGGCCTATTGTCATACTGGTATAATTCGTATTTATCAATGATGGCAATTACCTGCCTGGCCCACGTTCGGCTGCTTGCATAACCGCCACGCTGGATGCCCCTGGCCCAAGCTGCATAATCATATTGATCATACTGGTCGAACAATTTACTAAACGAAGACCTGTTTTGTAAAACTTCAACAAAGTTGTCGTAAGATTCATCAGCAGTTTCGTAGTCACGGTAAGAAGAGCTAATTTCTGTGTTGGTATTAGATCCTTTAATCCCAAAATGATTGTTAAGGTGGCGGGCAACTTTACTCTTGCCGGCTGCCGACTCATGGATGGCTACTGCCAGGATTACACTTGCTGGTACTTCGTATTCTCTCATTAGCTCCTGCGCATGGTCAGTATGCTCTTCAACATAATCCTGGATAGTCTGGCTTTGAGCAGTTGAGCTCAGTAAAATAATGCCCAGCCAAATAAGCAATAGGTTTTTTAATCTCATTTTTTAAATTTTTCTGATGATGAACAGACCGTCCCTTACCGGTAAGATTAATTTCTCGACCCGGTGGTCTGCTGTTACTTTATCATTAAATGTACTAATATTACGGGTGTCCTTGTCTTGCGCATTAGAGAGGATCTTGCCACTCCAAAGCACATTATCTACAATGATTAGTCCGCCCGGTCTTACGCGGTCAAAGATAAGATCATAATAGGTACCATTGTTCTTTTTATCTGCATCTATAAAAACAAGGTCAAAAAGCTCGTCAAGCTCGTTTATCGTCTGAGTAGCGTCGCCCAGTATATATTTTATTTTAGAATTGTAAGGTGATGCTGCGAAATAACCTCGTACACGGTCCTCTAGTTCTACATTAATATCAAGTGTATATAGGAGGCCTTCTTCAATTAACCCTTCTGCAAGGCATAGCGTTGCATAACCTGTAAAAGTTCCTATTTCAAGGATCCGTTTTGGAGAAATCAATTTACTGAGCATGCTTAATACCCTGCCCTGATAATGTCCGGATAGCATCCGCGGCATCAATACCTTCAGGTTTGTTTCCCTGTCGATACGCTGCAGTAATTCACTTTCCGGTTCGCAGAACTTCAGCAGTAAATCTTGTAAGTCTTCTTTAATCAGGCTCATTATAATTCTCTATAAACGGTGTTCTTCCATAAAATATTGTAAAATGATCGTCGCAGCAATGGTATCTACACGTTCCTTGTTTCTTCTATCTTGTTTTTTTAACCCACTTTTCATAATTGTTTCCTGTGCCAGTTTAGAGGTAAACCGTTCATCTATAAAATACTGATGGATCTCTGGGAAGGTTTTTTTTAGTGTAGTCGAAAAACCTTTTACATGCTGTGCCGACTCGGATGGGGAGCCGTCCATTTGTTTGGGCTGACCGATTACAAAGGCTTCAACTTGCTCTGATAGCAGGTATTTTTTTAGATAATCGACGATATCTTTAGGGTGCACGGTATCTAGTCCGGTAGCAATAATTTGCAGTGGATCTGTAACGGCAATGCCGATACGTTTGGTGCCATAATCAAATGCGATAATACGGGACATACCTGCAAAGATTGTTATAAATTTACTATTTTGCACCAAATGCAGTTTAAAGACATCGTAGGACAGGAAGAAATAAAGCGGCAGCTGGTTCAAACCGTTGCTGAAAACAGGGTAAGTCATGCCCAGTTGTTTCTCTCTGCCGAAGGTACTGGTGCACTGCCCCTTGCTATTGCTTATGCACAGTATATCAACTGTTTAAATAAAACAGATTCAGATAGTTGCGGCTCTTGTTCTTCTTGTCGTAAATATGAACGGTATATCCATCCCGACCTGCATTTCTCGTATCCCTTTTTTGCATCTAAAGATGTTAAGATTGCCGTTGATGTTTTGGAGGAATGGCGGACGATGCTGCTTGCAGATCCTTATGTAGATATTGACATCTGGCGGTCGCAATTAAACGCGGAGAACAAACAGGCCAATATCAACATTGCAGAATGTCACGACATCATCAAGAAATTAAGCTTTAAAGCTTTCGAAGCAGAGACAAAGGTATTAATCATGTGGCTGCCAGAATACCTGGAGAAAGAGGGTAATTCTTTATTGAAAATCATAGAAGAACCACCTGCCAATACGCTTTTTCTGTTGGTGGCTAATAATCAGGAGCATATTTTATCTACCTTGCTTTCTCGCACCCAGATCGTAAAGATCCCGAAGCTTTCTTTCGAAACTGTAGAAAATTACCTGATAGGCAAACACCATTTATCCGAAGACCAGGCTACAGCTTATAGCTTTCTTGCGGATGGTAACCTGATCGAAGCAAAATCACTGGCGGCCCAGGCACATAATGACAATGCCGAAATATTTGCAGAATGGCTGCGGATGGGATATGGAAATAAAGTACCTGAGCTAATGGCATTTGTAGATCAGGCGGCAAGCTGGGGAAGGGAAAACCAGAAGAATTTTTTAAAATACGGGATTAGTTTTTTAAGGGAGTGCAGTTTGATTTTAAGTGCAGCAGAGAGCTTAGTTAAACTACCTGCCAGGGCCTTAAATACCGCACATAAGCTAAGTAAACATGTGCTAGACTTAAACATGGCGTCGGCTATTATTACCGAGCTGGAGCAAGCACACTATCATATAGAAAGGAACGCTAATCCTAAAATACTATTTTTAGATGTATCTTTACGATTAGTAAGAATTATAAAGTTTAAAACGCTCCCGAAAGGGACTCAATATATATACAATTAGTTATGGGATGTGGAAGTTGTTCTACAGGTGGCGGTTGCGCCCCTTCTGGCTGCAAAAGTAATGGCTCGTGCCTTACTGGTGGCTGTCAGAAAATGGAAGTTTACGATTGGCTATCAAATTTAGATATGCCCTCAAATTATACACCTTTTCAGGTAATCGAAGTTAAATTCAAAGGTGCCAGAAAAGAATTTTACCTTAATAATGATAATATTTATCTGGAGATTGGAGAGCTGATCGCTGTAGAAGGTTCTACAGGGGGATATGATATTGGTCACGTTTCTCTAACCGGAGAGTTAGTCCGTATGCAGATGAAACGCCGCAAAACACCGATGGACCAGGTTACGCGTAAGGTTTACCGGAAAGCTACAGAAGCTGATGTAGATAAATGGAAAATGGCGAAAGACCTGGAGTGGGAAACGATGCACAAGGCACGTACGCTGGCTCTTGACCTTCGCTTGTCTATGAAAATCAGTGATGTGGATTATCAGGGCGATAAAACCAAAGCTACTTTTTTCTATACTGCTGAAGGACGTGTAGATTTCAGGGAACTGATTAAAAAAATGGCAGAAACATTCCGTATCCGGATCGAGATGCGCCAGATCGGAATGCGTCAGGAAGCTGGCAGATTGGGTGGTATCGGGTCTTGCGGCCGGGAATTGTGTTGTTCTACATGGTTAACGAATTTTAAAACCGTTTCTACTGCGGCTGCAAGATATCAGAACCTTTCTTTAAATACATTAAAGCTTGCAGGACAGTGCGGTAAATTAAAATGCTGCTTAAACTACGAGCTGGATACTTATCTTGATGCGTTGAAAGATATACCAGACCGTGTAGAGAACTTGCAAACAGAAGTAGGGACTGCACGTCACCAGAAAACGGATATTTTCAAAAAATTAATGTGGTTTAGTTACCCTAATCAGGAAGACTGGATACCTTTAAAAGTAGACCGTGTGAAAGAGATTATGGCTATGAACAAAAAAGGTCAGAAGCCAAGTAATCTGAAAGATGAGGCTGTAGAACTGCAAACATCAGCTATAGTGGAGAAAATGCCGGATTATGAGAATGTTGTAGGGCAGGATAGCTTAACCCGTCTGGATGATAAACCAAGAAACAAAAACAATCGGAATAATACGAACAACAATAAAAATAAGGTGAATAACCCTAACAGGCCTGAGCGTGTCAGGACGGGACAGGCACCTCAAAAAGCTACCCATCCAAATCAAAAACCGGGACAAGCAGCACAAAAACCGGGGCAACTAATACCGAAAGGGACTAATCCTAACCAGAAACCTGCAGAAAACAGACGGGCACCAGAAGTTAAGAAAGTGCCAGAAACAGTAATATCAGAAGACGGTGTAGCAGTAAAAGCACCTTCTGCCAATAAAAATAACAGGAGCAGGAATAACCGCAGACGTAATAAACCATCGGACAAGCCAAAGAATGAAGAGAGCTAATCTTTTTAAATTGTTTTTTTGCGGCATTCTAGTGTTGGGAATGTTTGGATGCCATACGGATAACCTGGTAGATACTAATCAGGAAATGCCCCAGCGCAACTGGAGTTATGTGAATAAACTGAAGGCTGTAGTAGAGATTAAAGATCAGTCTAAATTATATGATTTGAGATTTAAGTTAAGGCATACGGCTGATTACAGGTATTCAAATATTTTTATTTTAATGCATTTGTCTGGACCCGGGCAGCCAAAAGTTACCCGTAGGTATGAATACAAACTAGCAGAAACTGATGGTCAGTGGCTGGGGAATGGCTCTGGAAATCTATACGATTACAGTCTTCCGCTGCTTTCTGGGTTTCATTTCCCTAAACCTGGTAACTATACGATAGAGATAGAACAAAATATGCGTGATAATCCGCTAAGAGAAATTAGTGATGCAGGGATTACGGTTACCGAAATCATGCAGAACTAATTTCTTATATATCATTCTAGATATTGAATCCGGCTTATAAAAGAGCCGGATTTTTTTTGCCTTTTTTCATACGCGCTGAGTTTAGGCTATTTTATTTAAAATTCTTTACAAACACTCTGATTTTATAGTGTTGTGATTGCTTATTTTATTTCAACTGGTGAAATGTGAGCTGTTAATTTGCCCCATTTATGAGTTCAAACGCATTTTTCTGAAAGAAACACAAAAATGAGAAATGCTCCAATTGAGCAACGGTAAATATCTTATCAAAAAATTGAGCCGCTTGTCAAAATATTTAGGTTTATGATGGAATAATTTTTAAACCTAAACTTTTACTTATGAAAAAACAATTACAAAGTCTGGTCTTAATGCTATTTATTGCGTTTTCTGCAATGGCACAAGAGCAGGTAATTACCGGGACTGTTACTTCTGCAGAGGATCGGCTGCCTATCCCTGGAGTATCAGTAAAAATCAAAGGCGCAAAAATAGGCACGCAAACAGATGCGAAAGGGAAGTATTCATTAACTGCTTCAGGCAATTCGGCTGTGTTAGAATTCAGCTACCTGGGATATAAGTTAGAGAGCAGGCCTGTTACTGCTTCTGGGGTAATTAATGTAGGCATGGTTACTGACGAGAATGCATTAAATGAAGTCGTAGTTACAGGTTATACCTCGGTAAGCAGGGCTAAATCTGCTTCGGCGAGCACAACAGTATCTGGTGATAAAATAGCCAGTGTACCCAATGGCTCTTTCGATCAAATCCTTCAGGGGCGTGTTCCCGGCCTAACCGCAGTCGCCGGTTCTGGTCAGCCCGGGGCCTCGGCACGTGTAATAATCCGTGGTCAGTCGTCCATTACAGGGAATAATAATCCATTATATGTAATGGATGGGGTACCAATTGAGGCTACTGTTTTTCAATCCTTGAACTCCAATGATTTTGAATCAGTTACTGTACTAAAAGATGCAAGTGCAACAGCATTATATGGTTCCAGGGGATCAGCAGGAGTTGTAGTGATAACCAGTCGTAAAGGGATGGCAGGAAAAACGATCATAACTTATAATGGTCAGGGTGGTATTTCTACAAGAACGAGATCCAAATTCGATATGCTAACTTCGCCTCAGCTACTTGGATTGCAGGAGGCGGCAAAATTGGGGGCAGGGTGGACTTTATCACCTTTAAATACGGCTAACGTAACGGCAACAAACACCGCCGCTGTAAAAGCCCGCCGGCTGGATTCTTTGAGAAATTCACAAACTGACTGGGGTGATATCTTTTTCAAAGATGGTTCCTTCCAAAGCCACCAGGTAGCTGCCAGCGGGGGAAATGAAAAAACAAGATTTTATAGCAGTTTATCTTATTATAACCAGGAAGGTATCACAGAAAGATCTTCTTTAAAGAGATATAACTATCGCCTGAATTTAGATCACAGAGATGGCAGGCTTACCCTGGGCATGCAATCTGCAGTAGGATTTGCACGAAGTAATTTTATTGAATCTGAAGCCTCTGTAACGCTGGCCAACCCATTTGCAGCAGCCTATTTGGCCCTGCCATTTGAAAAACCATATGACGCAACAGGTAAAATTATTACTACAGGTATCGCCGGTCAATATAACTTTCCAATATACGATTCCCGGATTGGTTCAAATGCACTGGACAGGTACAGCTCTACCTCCAATTTGCAAAACCAATTTAAAGGAACACTGTCCCTTAATGCCGCTTTCGAAATATTGAAGGGACTAAAAGTAAAATCAACTTTGGGAATAGACTTTAGAGAAAACAACACCGAACGGTCTATTTATCCTGGTACATACCCTGGGGGGCTTACTAATATACCGGGGCAACAAGGGTCATACGGATTGGGAAATGCCCGTAATTTCCAATTGGTCTCTACTTCTGGTTTAAACTACTTCAATGTGTTTAATGATAAACACGAGGTAGAAGCTTCTGCATTATATGAAAGGATTGATAACAGGTTGAACACTTATAGTTTTACTGGCTACGGTATAAATCCTAAACTACTAAATACAGGTGCTGGTATTACGCCAGGTACAGCCACTAATGCATTGATCCCGGTAGTAGCGGGAGCTAAAACAAGAGCTGCATTTGCCTCCGGGATCTTTATTGGCAGGTATACATATGATGGGAAATATACAGTACAAGCTTCATTCAGAAGAGATGGCTCTTCTAAATTACCAGAAGACAATAGGTTCCATAACTTTTACTCTGTTGGGCTAAACTGGAATGCTAAAAGAGAAAGCTTCCTGGAAAACGTCTCTTTTTTAGATGCTTTAAGAGTGAGGGGAAGTTATGGTGTTGCGGCTAATGGAAATGGAAGTTCAAATACGAACAGCGATTTTGGCTATATACCAACTTATTCCAGTATCTCTTATGCCGGGGTTTCTGGTATTGCGCCAACCTCTCCTGGAAACGATTTGCTAGATTGGGAATATTCAAAATCTGTGAATTTTGGCTTTGATACTGAGTTATTAAAAGGAATGATTACCCTGCAGGTTGATGTTTATAATAAAGAAACCGATCAGGTACTTATTGATCAGCAATTATCAAGAACATCCGGGTTCTCCAGCCTTACTGTCAATGCAGGTAAAGTACGTAACAGAGGTATTGAGACTGCAGCTGATTTCAAGATACTAAGAAGTAGGGATTGGGATTTCTCTTTAAATGCGAATGTTGCCTATAATAAGAATAAAGTAACAGACCTGGGTCAGGTAGAAAAATTTGAGCAGGGAACTTCTATTATTAGGGTAGGTTTGCCGCTGGGATCTCATTATGCGGTTAAAAATGCAGGTGTAGATCCTGCTACAGGTACGCAAATGTACTATAATGCAGATGGTACAAAAACCAGTGTATATAACGCAGCTACACAAAGTGTATCAGAATTTGGAACCTTTAACGCACCCTTTACAGGAGGATTTGGGTCGGCCTTAAGATTTAAAGCATTTGACTTTAGTACATTTTTCAGCTTTGCGAAGAACTATAGCCGATATAGCAACGAATCTTATTTCCTTACCAATGTCGGCAATATTGGTGCGTATAACCAGACTACCAGCTTGCTGAACTACTGGCAGACACCTGGTCAGGTTACAGATGTGCCAAAATTGGGGACTTTAAGGCAGTTCAATTCGCAGGACATCTATGATGCTTCTTTCATCAGATTAAGGAATGTGATCATTGGTTACACTTTACCACCAAACCTGGTAAAGTCGGTCAAATTTATTTCTGGGGTTAGACTATATGTGCAGGGACAAAACCTATATACCTGGACAAAATGGCCGGGATTTGATCCTGAAGACAACAACAACATCGCTCAGTTTGAGTATCCTGCCACCCGTCAATTCACATTTGGTTTAGATGTTAAATTTTAATTCGCAGCAAATGAAAACGTATTATAATATTTTAAAAATTACTTGCCTTGCCTTAGTTATTTTAACGGGTGCATGTAAGAAAGCGATAGACCTGAAGCCGACAGATCTGATTGAAACTACGAAAGCCTTTCAGAGTGTTGATGATCTGGAAAAAGGCACAATAGGCGCATACAGTGGATATACCTACGAATTTGATATCTATATTGCATCAATCATGGCAGATGATGTCCGTTGGGCATTAGATAATAATACCAGGAACTTTGGCGTAGCCCACAAATGGAGTTTTGATGGTACAAATGCTGATGCGATTGCTTCCTGGGCTAATACCTATACCGTGATAGACCGGATTAACAGGGTATTGACCGCCTCAGATAATATCACTGCAGCGAATACTGCACAGGAAGCAACAAAAGCCAGGATACGTGGAGAGCTGTTAGCCTTAAGAGGGTTTTATCATTTCCAGCTATTGAAATCTTATGCGAGTAAATATGAGGCTTCTGGTTTAGGTATTCCTTATATGACAGCGCCAGAGATTGGTAAACCAGCAAGGAAAACATTTGGTGAGGTAATGACATTGGTTAAAAAAGACCTTACTGATGCTAAAGCCTTAATTCCTGCGGATTATGCTGTCGCAGATTTTTCGAGGATTACGCGGGTTGCCGTTTCTGCAATACAGGCCCGGGTTGCCTTGTATAATAAAGATTGGGACGACGCGATAACTTACAGCTCAGAAGTAATTGCGGCCAGACCTTTGGCTACAAGGGCTGTTTTCCCAACGATATGGACTGATGCTTCGACTACAGAAGTTGTATTCCGGTTAAATCGGGCTACTACTACTGTAAATACGCTTTGGATAGATACAAATAATGATGTCTTCTTTTCTCCATCAAATAAACTGATCAGTACTTTTGATGTAACCAATGATATCAGGTATGCAACCTATATCAAATTTGATAATACTGTTGCTGCAAATAAAGAGCAATGGAAGGTGAATAAATATCCAGGGCAAAGTACTTTAATTAAGTATAATCATACCAAAGTATTCAGGACAGCAGAGATGTACCTGATCAGATCAGAAGCGTATGCTTCTAAAACTACGGTCAACCTGATTTTGGCAGCAGCAGATTTGAATACTTTAAGGGCCGCAAGGATCACGGGTTATATCCCGGTAGTTCTTGCTTCTACCGCGGCAGCACTTACACAAATTGACCTGGAGCGTTTCAAAGAACTTGCTTTTGAAGGGCACCGTTATTTTGATATCAAAAGGAGGAATGTAGCTATTGTACGTAATGATAATGACATTACTATCGGCACTTCTATTCCTAAAACATTAAACATAACAGACAGGAATTATACGTTGCCTATTTCACAGGCAGAAGTTTTTGCCAACCCTAATATCTTACCTAATAACGCTGGTTATTAGAATCAATGATGTAGTAAAAGGGCGTTCTGCGGAGCGCTCTTTTATTTACAAACTTGGTAAAAGTTGCTCTAGTGCCATACCTCTTGAACCTTTAAGCAGTATCAAGCTATCTTTTATAGGATTAGCTCTAATCCATTCTTCTGCCTCTTTTGGGGTATTAAAGAAAAACCCCTGATAGTTGTCTTTTATGGCGTAAAAATACTTTCCAATAAAAATTACGGTATCTAATGTAGATTTTTCTGCTAAAGCAGCAATTTTTTCGTGCTGTTCTTCTGCTTCATTACCTAATTCGAACATATCACCAATAATTGCTACTTTTTTTGTAGCCTCCAATGAGGCGATATTTGAAAGGGCCGCTGCCATACTACTTGGATTGGCATTATAAAAATCGCAAATAACCGTATTGGTTACTGTCTTTTTAAGTTGAGATCTGTTGTTGTTTGGCGCATAACCTGCTAATCCGCTATTGATCTGGCTTGCGCTTACCCCGAAGAAATCGGCAATACAGATCGCCGCTAATATATTTTCGAAATTATACGCACCTGTAAGGTTTGTGTTGGTTTGGTAAGACTGGCCTTTTACAGACCATTCGAGGGCAATCACCGGATCGGATGCTACCAACCTTCCATTAACTGAATTGTCGCCAGCAGTACCGTACCAAACTGTGTTTTCTGGCGAAAGGATGCCGCTCATTTCGGTGATATATGGATTGTCGCGGTTAATAAATGCGATCCCCTTATTCGCTTTAATAAAAGCAAATAACTCTGCTTTACCCTTTTTCACGCCCTCAAATCCTCCAAAACCATCCAGGTGTGCCATCCCTATATTTGTAATCATCCCATGTGTTGGCTGTGCAATAGTACATAAGAATTCAATTTCTTTCTGGTGGTTTGCCCCCATTTCAATAACGGCAATTTCAGTATCTTCTGTGATAGACAGCACAGATAAAGGTACCCCAATATGGTTATTCAAATTGCCTTTTGTTGCAAATGTCCTGTATTTTTCGGTTAGGATGGCATTAATCAATTCTTTGGTAGTTGTCTTTCCATTGCTGCCAGTAAGCCCAATAACTGGAATGCTAAGCTGGCTGCGGTGATATTTAGCTAGGTCTTGCAAAGTGCTAAGTACATCGTCTACTAAAATACACTGATCGCCAGACTGGTAATTTTTGTTATCAATAATTACAAAAGCAGCTCCCTGCTTCAACGCTTGCTCAGCAAAAGTATTCGCATCGAAATTTTCGCCTTTCAGGGCAAAGAACAGGCACCCTTTTACTATGTTTCTGGTGTCTGTGCAGATGGTCCGATGTGACAGGTAATGCTGATAAATAGGTTGAATTTGGGACATAGCTTAAATTTATTCTAAATGTATTGGGTAAAATTACATTATGCATAACAAACAAAAAATATTCTTTAGTATTTTGCCATTGAATAGCAGGATAATTTTCGATTTCCCTCTTACACCTCACTAATTACAAGCTTGTGGAAGCTTCATTAATGATTATGACCGGGTGAAGCAGCCAGATGGCAATTAGAAACAATAATTATTACTGCGGTAAGTATATATATGAAAAAAATTATCCTCTCTTTTTTGTTTTTGGCTATTGGGGTAGCAGGTGTTAACGCTCAGATTAAAACGCCTGATGAGTTTTTAGGTTATCCGCTTGGCAGCAGATTTACGCCACATGCACAGATCGTTGCTTATTTTAAATATGTAGCTGCACAGAACAAAAACATTCAACTGATTACTTACGGACAAACTTATGAGCACCGGGAGCTGATGGTGGCTATTGTTTCCTCGAAGAAAAATATGGACAACCTGGAACAAATCAGGGAATCTAATTTAGATTTGAGCAGGGCGGGGCAAAAAGGCATTAATATGGTTAAGCAGCCGGCCATTCTGTGGTTAAGCTATAATGTGCATGGTAATGAAGCAAGTTCTTCTGAGACAGCTATGAAAACGCTTTATACTATGTCGCAAGCAGCAGCTGATAAGGTAAAGGAATGGCTTGAAAATACGGTGGTAATTATCGACCCCTGTCTTAATCCAGATGGAAGGGAGCGGTTTGTGAACTATTTTAATTCTGTGAGCAGAAGTATCCCTGATCCCAATCCTGCTTCCAGGGAGCATACCGAGCCGTGGCCAAGGGGAAGGGTAAATCATTATTATTTTGATTTAAACCGCGACTGGGCATGGCAGTCCCAGGTTGAGACCCAGCAGCGGCAGGCTTTATATCACCAATGGATGCCACAAGTACATATAGATTTTCATGAACAAGGATATAATGATCCCTATTATTTTGCGCCGGCGGCAGAGCCTGTACATCAGGACATCACCCCATTCCAACGCGAGTTTCAGATAACTGCAGGTAAAAATAACGCTAAATACTTTGATCAGAACGGATGGCAGTATTTTACAAGAGAGCGGTTTGATCTGCTATATCCATCTTATGGCGATACTTATCCATTATATAATGGTGCAATCGGAATGACTTATGAGCAAGGAGGGATTGGTGCCGGGTTAGCTGTACAGACATCAAGTGGTGATATTTTAACCTTGAAAGACCGCATAGACCATCACTTTGCTACTGGTATGGCTACATTGGAAACAGTATCAATGCATGCTCCACGATTAGTTTCAGAGTTTAAAAAATATTTTGAGCAATCTGCCTCCACTCCTCCAGGAGTATATAAAACTTATGTTGTAAAAGCAGATAACATCAGCCGCTTAAAAAAGATGGCAGAGCTGCTAAATAAGAATCATATAACGTATGCGTTTGGTGGTGATAAAACAGTAAATGGCTTCAGTTTTGAAAGTAAGAAAAATGTAAGTTTCAAAATCGGCAGAAATGATTTAATAGTGAATTTAAAACAGCCCGCTGCGGTATTGGCAAGCGTTCTTTTTGAGCCTGAAACAAAGGTTACTGATTCTAATACCTATGATATTACTAGTTGGGCATTGCCCTATGCGTATGGATTGAATGCCTATGGAGTGAAAGAATCTCTAAACGGTGCATTTGCTGGTTTAGAGGAAAAAGGAGCTGGTTTAGCCCCATTGCCGGCGCCTTATGCCTGGATCATCCCATGGAATTCGGTAGAAGATGCGAAGGTGCTTATTGGTTTACAGCGTTATGGTATTAAAGTGCGTATTGCTGAACAGGAATTTACGTCTGAAAGTAAGGTTTATCCTATGGGCTCGTTATTAGTATATAGAGCAGAAAATGAAAAAGGGAATAAACAACTGGCAGGTCAGGTAGCAGCAATCCAAAAGGAATTTAAAACAACATTCTCTGGAGTAGCCAGTGGATTTGTAGATAAAGGCAAAGATTTTGGTTCGTATGTTTATCCGTTGCTCACTATACCTAAGGTGGCAATGGTCGCTGGTGCTGATGTTTCTTCACAAAGTGCCGGCGAAATCTGGCACTTCTTTGAGCAAGAGCTCAATTATCCGCTTAGTATTATTCCCGAGCAAAAATTAACAAGTCTGGATTTAAGTGTCACCAATGTACTGATTCTGCCAGACGGTTCTTATTTACGTAAAAACATCGAAAAATTAGCAGATTGGATCAGTTTAGGCGGGAAAGTGATTTTAATGGAAGATGCGATATCAAGTGTGGCAGGTGTAAAGCCGTTTGATATTAAGAAAAAGGAATTCCCAGCGGCAGATGAAAAAGAAAATATTGGGCGGACTTACAAGGAGAAAGATAAAGATAAACAGGAGGATGCTATTCCTGGGGCGGTGTACAAAGTAAACCTGGACAGCAGTCATCCTTTAGCTTTTGCGCTTGGCAGTTTTTATTATACACTGAAAACAGATGATAGGATTTATGAGCCATTAAATAAGGGTTGGAATGTAGGGATGCTGAAGCCTCATAGTTATATGGCTGGTGTTGCAGGGAAGAATGTAAGAAAGAAGCTGACCGAAGGTATGCTGTTTGGCGTTCAGCCAGCAGATAGGGGAAACATAGTTTACTTGTCTGGTGATGTTTTATTTCGTTCCTTTTGGGAGGGGGGCAAGCAACTTTTTGTAAACGCGTTGTTTCTTGTGAATTAAATATAAAGGTCAGTTTTCAATGACATAAATTTTTTATTTTAATCTCTTTCTAATTTGTGCCCTTGTCATCGCTGACTGGGGTATTTTATTTTATGGGCAATAATTGGCCGTGGCTAAGCGTATATATAATAATTGATATAAGCGCATCTGATCATTTGAAATTTCATTGAGTATCTTGCTTGGGAAAGTTGCTTTTCTTTGTGGTTTATTTAATTAAACATTGATTTTAAGAATGTTTATCTTATGTATTTAATGGATATTATTGTCATTTTAAGCTAAATAAATGATATATTAATTATTGTTGATGCTCGTGTCGGCGCTCTGTTAAGTATAACGATTAAAAATAGGTTAAAATCCGTCATATTTGTGTCAGTATATGGTGGTTTTCCTGAATTATGGAAAAAATAACCCCAAATATCATATATATTTAGCGAATTAATTATTAACTACCTAAATACTTATTGATTTATGAAAAAACTTATACTAAGTTTGTTCGTACTCTTTGTTCTTGCGGGAGCCGCAAGTGCACAAGAACGAACTGTAACTGGTACTGTAACAGCTCAGGAAGATGGTTTGCCGCTTCCTGGTGTAACAGTTAAAGTTGTAGGAGCCCAAGGAGGTTCTGTAACTAATTCAGACGGAAAGTTCTCCGTAAAACTGCCGTCCGGCAGTACATCCCTTCAATTTTCTTACTTAGGGTATGTATCTCAAACTAAAGCTGTTGGTACTGCTACTGTTCTAAATGTAGCTTTAGCTAATGATGCACAAGCTTTATCTGAAGTTGTGGTAACAGCTCTGGGTATCCAGCGGAACAAAAATGAACTGCCTTATGCTGCTCAGGAAGTAAAAGGAGAAGATCTTACACGTACAAGGGACAACAACTTTGTAAATGGATTATCTGGTAAAGTTGCCGGTTTGGATATCAAACAATCTAATACTATGGGCGGTTCGACAAATGTGGTAATGAGGGGTTTCAAATCCCTGACTGGTAATAACCAGGCGTTATTTGTTGTTGATGGAATACCTGTAAGTAATGCAAACACAAATACAACAGACCAGGCAAATGGTGCTGGTGGATATGATTATGGTAGTGCTGCTGCAGATATCAATCCAGATGATATTGCTTCTGTAAACGTGCTGAAAGGTGCGGCTGCAACAGCATTGTACGGATCACGCGCTGCGAATGGTGTGATTATGATCACGACTAAAAAAGGAAAGAAAAACTCTTTCGGTATTACTGTTAACAGTGGTGTTACATTTGGTAACATTGATAAAAGCACTTTTGCAAAATATCAAAAAGAATACGGTGCTGGTTATTATAACCAATACAGTGATGCTGATGACAAATATGCTTCGCCGGATGGAAATTTCTGGTACAATGATGTATTTGGCAAAGGTGTAGGATTAACTACTCCATTTACTGAAGATGCTTCTTATGGAGCTGCGTTTAATCCTAATTTAATGGTTTACCAATGGAATTCCTTAGATCCAACTTCTCCTACTTATGGAAAAGCGACACCATGGGTAGCTGCGGCAAACGATCCTTCTTCTTTTTATAAAACAGCGGTGAGTTCATCACAAAGTATTGCGATGACTGGTGGTGGCGATGCTACTACTTTCAAATTTGGTTACTTAAGAAGTGATGAAACGGGTGTATTGCCTAATAGTAAGATCACTAAAAATGTATTCAACTTTTCTGGTGACCACGAAATTACAAAAACACTGAAAATTAGTGCTTCTGCAAACTATACAGAAATGGCAGCAGTTGGCCGTTATGGAACAGGATATGATGGAAGTAACCCAAATCAGCAATTCAGACAATGGTGGCAGACTAATGCTGATATCAACGAGCTAAAAGAAGCTTTTGATAGAGAAGGCAAGAATATTACCTGGAACTGGGCTGATATTTCAGGTACCAATCCAATTTATTCAAATAATCCTTACTGGACAAGATACAGAAATTTTGAAAATGATTCAAGAGACAGGTATTTTGGTAATGTTGCCGTATCATGGAAACCATTAGAATGGTTTGATGTAGTAGGTAGAATTACTTATGATGGATCTACTGAAATGCAGGAAGAGCGTTCAGCAAGAGGCGGTGCCGATTTATCACAATATGCTAGATTTAACAGAACAGCATCTGAAAGGAACTTTGATTTGTTAATGAACTTTAATAAGAAGATTAACAAAGACATTAGCTTCCGGGGATTATTAGGTGCCAACTTAAGAAGAAATAATTTGTCTTCTATTTCTGCAGTTACCAATGGTGGTCTGGTTGCTGATAATTTGTTTTCGTTAGCTAACTCTGTTAACTTAATCAATGCTCCGGTTGAAAGATATGAGCGTGTTGGCGTAGATGGATATTTTGCAAATGCTACGATTGGCTATAAAGAAATGTTCTTCGTAGATGCAAGTATCCGTAGAGATCAGTCAACTACCTTGCCGGTAACTAACAATACTTATTGGTATCCTTCAGTTGCTGGTAGTTTTCTATTCTCTAACCTGATGAAAGAATCTACTTGGTTAAACTATGGTAAAGTAAGATTAAACTACGCGGAAGTAGGTAACGACGCACAAGCGTTGAGTTTATATAATGTATATGATACATCACCTGTATACAACGGTAACCCGGTTAACTCGGTGCAGTCAATATTAAACAATCCTAACTTGAAGCCAGAGCGTACACGTAGTATTGAAGCTGGTTTAGAGGCTAACTTCTTTAAAGCGAGAGCTGGATTTGATGTGAGTTACTACCGTTCAAATTCAGTAGACCAGATTATGGCTGTTGATGTATCTACCACAACAGGTTATGGAAAGAAATTTGTAAACGCTGGTACGATCAGAAACCAGGGTGTAGAGGTTTCGGCATTTGTGCTTCCTTTCAGGTCTGAAGATTTTACATGGACTTTAACGGTGAATTTTGCAAGAAACAGAAATAAAGTTATTGAGCTTTATGAAGCAAATGAAAACCTTCAATTAGGTTCTTACCAGGGTGGTGTTACTTTAAATGCGACTGTTGGACAATCGTATGGTACTTTGAGAGGTGTTGACTTTGTTTACCAAAACGGACAAAAAGTTGTTGGTGACGATGGTTACTATGAGCAGTCTGCTGCGAACCAGGTGATCGGAGATATCAACCCTAAATGGTCTGGTGGTATTCAGAATAACTTCAAGTACAAAGATTTCGGATTAAGTTTCCTGATTGATATTAAAAAAGGCGGAAGCGTATTCTCGCTAGATCAATATTACGGTCAGGCAACAGGTCTTTATCCTGAATCTGCTGGCTTAAACGACTTAGGTAACCCACAAAGACTTCCTATTAGTCAGGGTGGTGGTGTAATTTTACCAGGTATCGATGCTTCTGGAAGACCAAATACGGTTAGAGTTGAAGCGTATGATAATAAAGTTACCCCTTATGGTTACTCAAATAATCCACAAGCTGCTTTCGTATATGATGCAGGCTTTATTAAATTACGTGAAGCTGCCTTAACATATTCATTGCCAAAAGAGTGGTTAGGTGAAAAAGCGGTTAAAGGTGTTGATGTTTCATTAGTTGGGCGTAATCTTTGGGTTATGCATAAAAACGTTCCTTATGCAGATCCTGAAGCGGGCTTAAGTTCTGGAAACCTTCAAGGTAACCAGAGTGGTGCCTACCCTTCTGTAAGAACATTAGGATTTAACCTTAAGTTCAGATTTTAATCCGGACTATTAAAATTACATACATGAAAAGATTAATTATATTTATGTTGCCAGTGATGCTGTTTGCATCTTGTGCAAAAGATCTAGAGGGTTACAATCAGGATCAAAAGAATCCATCGGTGGTTTCTGCTGGTGCGTTATTTAGTAATTCACTAAAGCGGTTAACTGATAACCAAACAACCCCAAGTGTGAATATCAATGTATTCAGGTTTTGGACTCAGCAATGGGCTGCAACAACTTATCAGGATGAGCCTAGGTATAACATTACTACAAGAAATATCCCGTTGAACTACTGGACACCGATGTATACAGAGGTTTTAAAAGATTTGAATGAAAGCAGAAACATCGTTACAGCAGACGCTACAATTACAGAAGATGTAAAAAACAACCGTTTGGCTTTAACTGAAATTACTGCTGTTTATACCTGGTCAATTATTGTAAACACTTGGGGAGATGTTCCTTATAGCCAAGCTATTGGTACTGTAAACCAGCCTAAGTATGACAAAGCAGCAGATATCTATGCTGATTTGTTTAAACGTTTAGATGCTGCCATTGCGCAGCTAACCCCTGGTGCAGCAAATTTTGGTTCATCTGATTTGCTTTATGATGATGATTCTGCGCAATGGTTAAAATTTGCACACAGTTTGAAACTTAAATTAGCAATTACTATTGCTGATGTTGATGCTGCCGCTGCCCAGGCTGCAATCACGGCATCTGCTGGTTCGGCTTTTAAAACCAATGCTGATAATGCAGTTTTCAAATATCTGGGACAAACACCAAACAATAACCCAATTTCTAATGCCCTTAACCCAATCTATACAAGCAGACAGGATTATGTAGCAGGAAAAACTATTGTAGATCAAATGAATGCGGTAAATGATCCAAGAAGATCTGCTTACTTTACTGCAGTGGGCGGTGCGTACCTGGGAGGTAATGCAGGGTCTAATAATGCTTATGCAGATTTATCTCATGTTGCTACGGCGATTATTGCGCCAGACTTTGAAGCGGTGCTAATGGATTATGCTGAAGTTGAGTTTATTCTTGCTGAAGCATCAGCTAGATGGGGTATTGCAGGATCTGCAAGCGACCACTATGCAAAAGCGGTAACAGCTTCTATTAATTACTGGGGTGGTACCCAAGCTGCAGCAGCTACTTATTTAGCTAATCCAGCTGTAGCTTATGTAACGGCGGCAGGTAATTATAAACAAAAAATAGGTATGCAGAAGTATATTGCGCTATATAACCGTGGTGCTGATGCATGGACTGAATGGAGACGTTTAGACTATCCTGTTCTAGCTCCGGCAAACGGTGCTTTGAGTGTAATCCCTTTACGTCTTACTTATCCAACAAGTGAGCGTACACTAAATAAAGCTAATGTAGAAAGTGCAGCTGCCTCAATTGGTGGTGATGCTGTTTCTACAAAAGTATTCTGGGATAAATTCTAGTAGTACAATAGCTCCTGATCCATTTGTTTAATGGATTAACAAAAAGAGGCCTTCAAAACAATAAGTTTGGAAGGCCTCTTTTTTTATTTGTACTGCTACCTTATATATATAATAATGTGGTATGTTGATCATCTACTTTTAATGAGGCTTTTTTTCCAATGATCATTGCTCTGTTATCAGCGATATGTCCGACTGGAAAATTAAAGCACACTGGGTAATTATATTCTTTTACTAATTCCAATATAATTTCTCCAGGTGTTTGTCCGAATGGTATATCTTCGGTTTTAATCTCATTAAATGCACCAACAACCAATCCCTTTAACTTAGCAAGTTTTCCGGCACGTTTTAATTGACGCATCATTCTGTCAATGCTGTATTCATATTCTCCAACGTCTTCCAGAAATAAGATCTTATCTGAATAATCCATTGCTGAGGCCGACCCTTCCAGTGTTACTAACAACGACAGGTTTCCTCCAATGACTATTCCTTCTGTTTCGCCGCTGCGGTTTTGGCTGCTACTGGTGCAAGTATGTCGCAATTGCTCTCCGAATAATGCTTTTCTCAATGTTTCCAGCGACTCTGGACTTGCATCTTCGAAGGTGCCGGGCATTTGTCCGTGGATATTCTGGGTGTTAAGTACAGAATAGGCATGGGAGAGCAGGACGGTGATATCACTGAAACCGACCAGCCATTTGGGGTTTTCCACGAATGAACTGAAATCAATGCGGTCTATTATTCTTATTGTGCCATATCCGCCCCTGCCAGCTATTACTGCTTTAATAGAAGGATCGTCCAGATAAAACTGCAAGTCGGACGTTCTTAGGTCATCATCACCGGCGAACTGATGATATCCCGCATTAACAGTCTTACCGGTAACTACTTCGAGTCCCCAGCTTTCAAGTATAGCTATTGCCGGGGCAATAGCTGCTTTTAATTTTTTAGCAGGACATACGATAGCGATTTTATCCCCTTTTTTTAAATATTCAGGTTGTTTTATCATTAGTGGTAAAGTTCTTTAGTATAAAAGAGCAAATATTTTGGATAAAGATAGGATTATATAAGAAAGAGATTAAAGGCCTATCAGTCTTTTAATCAACGTTAAGCTTCCGGAAGCTCGGAAAAAGTATATATTGTTTGTCATTTTTGTGTCACTTAATGGAGGTTTTGTATTATTAAAATGATGCTGCCGAATTACATTATTTATCCGTTTTATAGTGAAAACTAGAAATAAATTAACTGTTGTGCTAAATAAATCAACTATTTGTCTTTTTTTACCCCTATCTGGTAGTTTTTTATCTCAAAACAACTTTTCTGCTTTTTAAAACAACTTATAGGTGCCTCTTTTTTAGATAATACTGCTTTTGTGGCGTCTAAAAGTGGTTTCCGCTATCTAAGGAGACGGTTTTAGCCTCTTTTTTAGCCTCTACTTCATCTAAAAGGGTGTTTTGTCAAAAAATTGCACGTTTGATAAACATATTGTTATGATTCTTCTTTTTTTTATATTCGTCCTAAATTATTATTAACACCTAAATTTAAATTCATGAAAAAACTTTTACAAAGTTTGTTCGTGTTGATGCTCTTCACAGTTTCTGTGATGGCTCAAGAACGGACGATCACTGGTACAGTTACAGCGCAAGAGGATGGATTACCACTTCCTGGAGTTTCTGTAAGAGTCAAAGAAGTACCTAAACTAGGTACACAAACAAATGCAGATGGAAAATTTTCCATTAGTGTTCCTGCAGATGCAAAAACGGTTATTATTTCGTTTTTAGGATATCTTACCCGTGAGGTAGCTATCGGTTCAGGAACAATTAGCGTAGCGCTTTCTTCAGATACTAAATCGTTAAACGAGGTAGTTGTATCTGCAGGTGGTGTAAATATTCAACGTCGTGAGCAAGGTAACCAGGCAACAACTGTTAAAGGTTCTGTAATTACGCAAGCTAAAGCCTTCAACGTTGCAAGTGCTTTAACAGGTAAAGTTGCCGGTTTACAAATCAATGGCGTAAGTTCGGGTGTTAACCCTAACGTTCGTATCGTATTAAGGGGTAACAGATCATTAACAGGTAATAACCAAGCCCTTGTTGTTGTTGATAATGTTATCGTGCCAAATACAATTTTAAGTAACCTGAACCCAGAAGATATTGAAGATATTCAAGTCTTGAATGGAGCAGGTGCTGCTGCATTGTACGGTTCTGATGCATCAAATGGTGCATTAATCATTACAACTAAAAAAGGTACACGTGGTACATCTGTTGTTACTTTCTCTAATACTTTCAGTATTGAAGAAGTAAGTTTCTTGCCAAAATTACAACACCGTTTTGGATCAGGAACAGGTAATGATGATGTTCCGTCATACACTCAATTTGAAAATCAACAATACGGGCCAGCTTTTGACGGAAGTCTTAAGCCGATCGGAAAACCGCTTATTGATGGTTCTATACAAACTGTTCCTTACTCATACACTGGTGATAAAGATAATTTCTGGGATAATGGTTATACTAACCAGTCAGATTTTAGCGTAAGTTCTGGTGATGATAAAAGTAGATACTATCTTTCTGGCCAATACTTCAAACAAAATTCTACTGTACCTGGTGATCAGTACAACAGGTTTAGTTTAAGAATAAATGGTGAAAGAAATGTATATGACAACCTTGTTGTTTCTTATACCTTAAATTATATTCAAAACAGATACAACACAAGTAATGCAACTGCTACTGTATTTGATAACGTTTTGCAAACTCCAGGTCAAATTCCATTGTTAGACTATGCTGATTGGAAAACTGATCCTTTTGCTAATCCAAATGGATATTATAATGAATATTATCAAAATCCATACTTTGCATTAGATAATGGACGTACAATCACTCGTAATGATTATTTAACGGGTAGCGCTCAGATCAAATGGAATCCGATCAAAGAATTAACATTGGTTGGGCGTATAGGTATATCTTCACAAAACAATACTAACAAATCCTATACTAACAAATTCACTTATACTCCATACAGGTTAGGAATTACTCCAAACTTTGCAAATATCGTTGGTAACCTAAGTGAAGGATCTAGTTATAACTTACAGTTGAACCCTGAACTTCAAGCGCAATATGTTAAACGCTTATCTAAAGACTTTAGCTTAAACGTTATTGCGGGTGGAAACTTAAGAGATAATCAATATAAAGTATTGAATGCGTCAATTAGTGGATTAGTACAACCTGATCTGTTTAACTTAAGTAATAACTTAAATGTACCATCTGCTAATTCAGCTATTTATCATGCTACACAGTTAGGTGTATATGGTGATGTAAGGCTTGGATTTAGAGATTATCTATATTTACACGTAACTGGAAGAAATGACTGGAGATCAGTTCTAGCTAAAGAAAATAGATCATTTTTCTATCCTGCTGCCGATGTTTCATTCATAGCATCTGATGTGATCCCTTTCTTAAAAGACTCAAAAGTTGTTGAAAGTTTGAAACTTCGTGCAGGTGTATCTAAAGTGGGCCAGGTTAACTTAGGTAATACTACAAACTTTGGTGCTTATTCATTGTTGCCAACATTTAGTCAAGGTAGTGGATATCCATTCAATAATATTGGTGGTTATACATTAGGTGGTGAGATTGTTGCTGCGAGTATTAAACCAGAAATTACTAAAGCTGTCGAGTTTGGATTTGATTTAGATATGTTTAAATCACGTTTAACATTAGGCGCAACTTATTACAGCACTAGAACTACTGATCAAACAGTTCCGGTTTTAATTGCACAATCGACAGGTTATTCATCTTTCCTTACCAATACAGGTTCAGTATCTAATAGTGGATTTGAAGGTACCTTAAGAGTAACTCCGATCAGAACTGGAGATTTAGAAGTAACTGTAGGTGCTAACTATACTTACAACAAAAATAAAGTTGGATCTATCAACGCTGCTTTACCATCGCTTACACTTCCAAACGGAACTTCTGGAACAGCTAGTGTTACAGCTAAAGAAGGATATGCTTTCCCTTACTTACAGGGTTATGACTATCAAAGAGACGATCAAGGTAGAATTATTGTAGACAGAACTACTGGTATGCCAGCAGTTGGAACTAATCTAATTGATTTAGGTCAGACTGAACCAAAACACCGTTTAGGTTTAGATTTAGCTGTTACTTACAAAGCTTTCCGTTTAGCTGGATTGTTTGAATACAGAGCTGGTAATGTTATCTTCAATAACGGTGGTAGTTTTGACTTCTCTGGATCAGGTATCAGATCAACTTACTTTAACCGTGAAAGATTCGTAGTTCCTAATTCATCTTATTTTGATGAAGCATCTAACAGCTATGTTGCGAATACCAACATTACTACTAGAAGCGGTGGTACTGCATTCTGGACAGAAGGTCCAACTAATACATCAGTAACTACTAACTATACTTATTCTGCTGCCTTCTGGAAATTGAGAGAACTATCTTTAGGGTATGATTTGCCGAAATCTATTTTAGGAAATGGTAAATTTGTTAAAGGTGTTCGTGTAAGTGTTCAAGGTAGAAACTTATTTATCTGGACTCCAAAATCAAATATTTACACAGATCCTGAGTACAGTTCAGCAGGTTCTGATAGTAATGCTATCGGATTAACCACTCTTGGTCAGACTCCTCCATCAAGATTGTATGGTGCAACTATAGCAGTAACATTATAATAAGAAACAGATTATGAAAAAGATTTTAACATATTTATTAATTGGCGCGGTATCTCTTGGTGCAGTTTCATGCAAAAAGCTGGACATCAACGAGAATCCAAACAGGCCTACCACAGGTACACCTACATTGGTGCTTCCTCAGGCGATTGTTGCAACTGCCGCCATCTCTCAGAGTTATAATTCTACATATTATTATAACGGAGGTTTTTTCGCTAACGTTTATGGTTTCGGAGCATACGGGCCTACTGTATCACTAAATTATACAAGCCTTACCTATGACGGGCTTTGGATAAACTCATATGACAATTTAACTGATTATCAATATGTAATAGAGAATACAGGTGGTGATGGTACTCTTGCCTACTCAAATGCAGTGGCAAGGATAATGAAATCATTCGTTTTTTCTAAAATCGTAGATAACTGGGGCGATGTTCCATATTCTGAAGCAGTACAAGGCCAACTGGCATTAACACCAAAATATGATAAAGGTGTTGACATTTATAAAGCGTTAGTGGGTGAGCTAAATACCGCTATTACAACAATTACTACTGCGCAGCCTTTAACAACTACAGCTCCTATTGTAGCTTCATCTGATCCAATGTTTAGTGGTGATATGAACAAATGGAAACAATTTGCTAATACATTAAAATTGCGATTATTGGTTAAAATGGCTGCAGTTCCTGATGCAACTAGTTTTGCTACCACTGAATTCACAACTTTCGATAATACATTAGGTGTCTTGACTGATGATGCTTTAGTAAACCCTGGTTACTTAAAACAAGCTACTAGATTAGCACCTATTTATCTTTCTTTAGGAGCGAACGAAAGTGACGCTAGATCTGCGACATCTTCACTTCCATCAAGATGGATTTACTCTTTCTATGATGGCGGAAAATTAAGTGATGTTGGAAGAGGATCAGTTGTATTCAGGAATTTCCCTAATACACAAAGAAATCAATTAGGTAATGAAAACTTGGCTAGTACAGTTATTCCTCCAGAAGGATCAACTGCATGGTATACTGGTGCAAACTTTAGCACACCTGGTTTAGGTGCAGTGAAAGGACCTGCTCAAGGTCAAGTCATTATGTTACTGGCAGAAGCAAAGTTATTACAAGCGGAAGCAATAGTAAGAGGTTTCTTGCCTGGTAATGCAGCAACTGTGTTTGATGCCGGTGTTGCTGGATCTTTCAGATATTTATTTAAAAGCCAGACAGGTGTAGTTGATGCTTCTAAAAATGTTGATGCATCATTAGCAGCTTATAAAGCAGAAAACCCATCTAGCTACTTGGTTAATTTTGCTTTGGCTACTTCATCTGCTCAAAGAATCGAAGCAATTATTACACAGAAATATATTGCCATGAACCCGATTAATTGTGATGAAGCTTTCGCTGAGTTCAGAAGGACAACTTATCCAACTATCGTTAACGGATCATCAAATCCTACAGCTACATTTGCTTCTATCCAGTCAACATCAACAAGTCCAGATAGATTGCTTGTAAGATTGCCTTACGCAGCTTCTGAATACCAGAGAAATCCAAATAATACGCCTCAGAATGTGAGTATTTTTACAGCCAAAATTTTCTGGGACTTAAATTAAAAAATTGAAATTATGAAAAAAAACATATTTAAAGCACTTTCACTTTTACTTGCGGTGAGTTTCCTTACCTCTTGTTTAAAAGATGATAGATTGGTTTTGGATCCTGAAAAAGGACATAACGTGATCGAGTTTGCTAATCCATCAACAATTACCACAATTGGTAGTGTATATCCTTTGTATACTTTTGCATATGCAATTGTACCATCTGTAACACTTCCTATAACCATTAGTTATTCTGGTCCGGAAGCAACTGCACCAGAGGATATTGTAGTTAATTTTGGTGTTGGAACAGATACAGAGGTAGATGCGTATAATACGGATCAAGAAAAAGATTTCTCTTTAATGCCGTCTGAACTTTACAAGTTATCTACTAACACTGTTACTATTAAAAAGGGTGAATCTAAAGCTACTTTTTCAGTATCATTCACACCGGATAAATTTGATTTTGATTTATCTTATGTATTACCATTAAAAATTACTTCTGCTTCTTCAGGGATTGTAAGTGGAAATTTTAATACTATTTTATTAAGCGTTAACGCTAAAAATAAATATGATGGTGTTTATACAGTGACAGGAACATTTAACGATACTCAAAATGCAACATTTACTGTTTTATCTCCGCAAACTATCCACTTGATAACTCAATCTACAACAGAAGTTGCAATGTTTGACCCTACTTATTTTGGTGATTATATCAATTTATTCAGGACTCCTACAGGTATATCGGGTTACGGAAGCTTCTCACCAGTGTTCTCCTTTGATACGGCAACAGATAAGATAACAAATGTTGTTAATTATTATGGACAACCCGCTGGAAATGGTAGATCTGCAAGAATAGACATCACTGGAATTAACACATATAATGCTGCTTCGAAAACTATTGAAGTAAGTTATGTTCTTGTTCAAGGTGGAGATCGTACCTTCTTTAAATCTAGAATGGTTTTCCAAGGCGAGAGATAATTAATTTTAGTGGTTAAGTAGCTGCATTTTCAGCTTTGCAACCATTATTGATGACCAGATAAGCTTTTATTTGAAAAGCTTATCTGGTCATTTTTTTTTATATTTTATTTGATTCTAATATTTTGCCAGATATTATTATTTGTTTGATATTAAAGGCTTTATTACCTTAAATATTTTTATATTAGTAAAACAAATTATACTCTTATGAACGCAATAGTTAAGACATTATTAGTTGCAGGCACGATCCACTTATTTGGAAGTGCGAGCATTGAAAAATCAGGAGTGTTATCCGATAAATCGAAAGTCATTTATCATGTAACAGAGGACAAAAAGTTTGATGGACCCTTTACCATTTCAACTAGTGATAATAAAACCTTATTAAGAGGTGCATATAAAGATAATCAACGAGCGGGAAATTGGTTCTGTTTTAATCCTGATGGTACTGTCTTTTTAAGATATAATTATGATTCTAAAAAGTTAGTGTCAGTAGATACTAAAGCGATCAGCAGAGCTAAATTTGACATTAAAGGCGCTAGTGAAGAGGTTAAAACAGGAGCCTCCATACCAGTTCCTGTTTGTTCTGTTGAGCAATACATTTCCTTAGTTGGTGTTGAGTTCGAAAGACAGGTTTTATCTGAGAACAAATCAGCACAAGGAACTTTAGAGGCGGAGCTAGTTGCAAATATTGATGCAAATGGCAAAGCTTCTTATTCTGCAGTTTATCAGGCTAATAATATTGCAATTACAAAAAAATTAAAATTTAATGAAAAGCTCTTCAACATTGAATGGATTCCTTCTAGCTACAAAGGAGATAAACTAGCCTCTACTTTCACAGTCAAAATGGAAGTTAAATTGGGGGGTGATCCTTTTCAAAGACAGAGATTTATTTGGACATATTAGGCTTATTTTTATAATTTTTAATGGCTGTAACCTATGTTATGGCCATTTTTATTTGCATCCTGTATTTTGTCTCCCTTTTTACTTTTGCCCGCTATTTAATTATTGGTAAAACACTTATCTTTGCCAAAATAATACACACAAGCTTTGGATAATAGTAAAATAAAGAGATATACCGTAACGGCTGCATTGCCTTATACAAATGGTCCTGTACACATTGGGCATTTAGCTGGTGTTTACCTGCCTGCAGATACTTATGTACGCTATCTCCGGTCTAATAAAAGGAATGTTAAATTTATTTGCGGCTCTGATGAAAATGGTGTTCCTATTACCCTGAAAGCAAAAAAGGAAGGGGTTACTCCACAAGTTGTAGTAGATAAATATCATAAGATTATCGGTGATTCTTTTAAAGAATTTGGTGTTTCATTTGATATCTATCACCGCACGTCATCTCCTACCCATCACGAGACGGCTTCAGATTTCTTTAAGACACTTTATGACAAAGGTATTTTTACAGAAGAAGTTACTGAGCAATATTATGACGAGAAAGCGCAGTCTTTCTTAGCAGATAGATATATTACTGGGACTTGCCCGAAATGCGGTTACGAGCACGCTTATGGCGATCAGTGTGAGAATTGCGGCAGTACATTAAACGCGACTGACCTGATAAATCCGAAATCTACTTTATCAGGACAGCCTCCAGTCAGAAAAGAAACGAAGAACTGGTTCCTGCCATTAGAAAAGTATGAAGAGCAGTTAAGAACATATATCGAAAACCATAAAGAGTGGAAACCGAATGTTTATGGTCAGTGTCAAAGCTGGTTAAATGCAGGTTTACAGCCAAGGGCAATGACAAGGGATTTGGATTGGGGTGTAAAGGTTCCTGTAAAGGATGCCGAAGGCAAAGTGCTCTATGTTTGGTTTGATGCCCCTATCGGTTACATCTCTGCAACTAAAGAACTATTCAAGTACTCTGGTAAAAATGATCTTAATCCTAAAGCAGCAGAATATTATCTTTCTGAAAATGGTAATGCAGAGGGAGATTGGGAGGATTACTGGAAAGACGATTCTTCGAAATTAGTCCACTTTATTGGTAAGGATAATATTGTTTTTCACTGTATTATATTCCCGGCTATGTTAATGGCACATGGTGATTATATCTTGGCTGATAATGTCCCTGCAAATGAATTCCTGAATTTAGAGGGTCAGAAAATATCTACTTCTAAAAACTGGGCGGTATGGTTAAATGAATACCTCGTCGAGTTTAAAGATAAACAAGATGTGTTACGTTACGTTTTAACGGCAACTGCTCCTGAAACAAAAGATAATGATTTTACATGGAAAGATTTCCAGGCAAGGAATAACAACGAATTAGTCGCTGTACTGGGAAATTTTATCAATAGGGTTGTTGTGCTTAGCCACAAGTATTTTGGCGGACAGGTGCCTGCTATAACAGTAGTAACTGAACAAGATCAACTGGTAATCGATGAATTAGCGTTGTACCCTGCTAAGATAAGTTCATCTATTGAGACTTATAGGTTTAGGGAGGCACTAACTGAAGTGATGAATGTGGCACGTTTAGGTAATAAATACCTGGCAGAAACAGAACCATGGAAGGTAATTAAGACTGACGAAGACCGTGTACGTACTATCCTTAACATTGGTTTGCAAATCGTAGCAACTTTAGAAATTCTTATTGAGCCTTTTTTGCCTTTCACTGCTGATAAGTTGATGAAGATGTTAAACCATGAGACTAACTTCTGGGAAGACGCAGGTAAAATGGACTTGCTGCCTGTTGGTCATCAGTTAAATGAATCTCATTTGTTATTTGAGAAGATCGAGGATACAGAGGTGGAAGCACAGATTAATAAGCTGAATCAAAGTAAGGTAGCAAATACATTAGCTAATGCTGTTGTTACGCCAGCTAAAGAAAATATTGATTTTGATCAGTTTAGCGCAATGGATATCCGTGTTGCAACTATCATTGCTGCTGAAAAGGTAGAAAAGACTAAGAAATTGCTAAAACTTACGTTAGATACAGGTTTAGATCAAAGGATAGTAGTTTCTGGAATTGCTGAGCATTTTACTGTAGAAGAGGTAGTTGGACAACAAGTGAGTTTACTGGCAAACCTGGCTCCTAGAGAAATTAAAGGAATTTTATCTCAGGGAATGATTTTAATGTCTGAAAATTCAGATGGAAAACTTACTTTTGTGGCACCTCTGCAAAACCATACAAATGGAAGTGTAGTCAGGTGATACATTGGTCCCGTAGTTCAACGGATAGAATAGAAGTTTCCTAAACTTTAGATATGAGTTCGATTCTCGTCGGGACCACAGCCTTCGCCAGTAGCTATACACAGCTACTGGCTTTTTTCTGTGAGGACTTACCTACGGGTGGTTAATAGATAAATTATAATCTAAGAATAGTCATATATATTTTATTCCACAGTATCAAAAATATCGGGTTGATTTAGTGAGTATCAAATAAGCCTCTACTTCATCAAATTGAGCATTTAGTTGACCGAGTAAGCGGCTTAAAGAATTGAAAAACCAATTGTCACTAAATCAAACTGCCCCTTTTCTTAACGTTTAACTAATTCTGCAATTCCTTGGGTATCCACATTACTACCTGTACTGCACCAAACGGTTCATAAATCACTCGAAAGTCAAAGCGAACCTACAGGAATATTAGGTTGCCGACAAATTTTCTCCATCCACCCGTAAAGTTAGGTCAGATCTCGCTCATTCTGGTTTCCAAAAACGACGGTGAGAGCCGTGAAAAATGTCTTCCCCCAGCCTCTGGAAGCGGCAAAATCCATGTTACTATTTCCTTTGGTGTATTGGCTAATTCTTTTAAAGTTTTTCCTCTGGACTCATTGAACTGTAGGCACCATCACTGCGGCTGATTAATAATGATAGGTTGGCCATGTCAAACACCAGTATTCTGTTAAATAACGCAACTCTTCTTATTAGGTAAATAGTAGATCTATATCTATACATTTTATCGATTAAGGACATCTTTATTTGCTTCACGAAAGGAGATATTTGTATGCCGACTTATAGAAATTGTCACGCAATACGGCTAACGCTGGCTTTCCGTGCACTTTTTATAGGTTTTAAATTCATATTTAAACAGTCAGCTATGGAAGTATCACCTAATTTTTTCGAAGATTTTCGTACGATAACATCCGGCGGAAATAGTGCCGCGTTCTACAGTATGCCTTCCTCTTTTCGCACTGTCTTACGGGAAGAGTCTTACTATGATAGAACAGTGACCCACTCTCCTGCAATGATCTTTCTTAAGGTCGCAGTAAGGGCTTCAGATGATTCTCTCTTCATACCGGATATGTAATTATTTGAGTAAACGGAAAGTTCCATTATGAAATGGAAGAATTAATGCTGAATTACCACAACAGGTCGAATATCATTTTTTTTATCATATAAATTACATTTAACATGAGTAGTATTACACCCATCCGCGATCCCAAAGAGGATCACTTGATCAGCCCGGAAAATTCTGCACTAATCTTGATCGATTATCAGCCATTACAAGTTAATTCCGTGAGATCCATGGATCACGAGGAACTCGTAAAGAACATAGTTAACGTAGCCAAGATAGCCACAGGCTTTGGTTTGCCCATAATCTTGTCCACCGTCAATGTGGCTACTGGTATCAATAAACCGACCATCAGCCATCTCCAAAAGGTATTGCCAGGTGTTGTGGAACTGGATCGGACTACCGTAAATTCCTGGGAGGACCAGGAGTTTCAGGATGCGGTAAAAGCCCTTGGTAAAAAGAAACTGATCATTTGCGCATTGTGGACCGAGGTATGCTTAGCTTTCCCGGCACTGGACTTGCTGAAGGAGGGTTACGAAGTGTATACCGTAGTCGACGCAATCGGAGGTACATCGCAGATCGCTCACGACGTTGCTTTACGCCGCTTGGAGCAAGCAGGGTTGCAATTAACATCAGTGACACAGTTTGCATGCGAATTGCAAAGGGACTGGAACCGAGTTGAGACCAAACCGGCTTTCTTTGATGCGCTAATGGAAAACGGATCGTTCTTCGTAGAAACCTTACGATGGTAGTCCTTACAAAGCGATCAATCTAATATTGAAAGTGGCTCTGTTGAAATAAGGCTGTCTGCGGCGACACCTAGAAATAGGTGTTGTCGCAAACAGCCTTATTAAAGAACGGCCGACGTCTCGTGGCCGCCGACCCAATAATGTATATTTTGAGGTAATCCTAACACTTTTAACGGAGCGATCACTGTTGTAAGTAATATCAATTTTAACTGGTCTGCCCCACCCAAAGCTTCGCTGTGCCGTACGAAATATCAACAACGGTTTCCAGGCAGCCTACAACTAATACACTTTGAGTGTGTAATTAAAGTTGAACTAATTTTTATTTTGCCGGAAGCTTACTGCGTTCATACTTTATTTTGTCAATCATCCATTATAGCTACTGTAGAAAATATGAATATAATCTTATCTTTGTTTAAACAATGACTGAATATTTCAGATCATATTAAATAGCTGAGGGATATACGAAGTGAATATGTATGATGCGTTTTTCGAATACCTTAATAGATTTAATTGTCCCCCTCTGACAGAAGAGGAAAAAGTACTGTTTAGGCAAGCGCTTATACCACATAAACTTAAGAAAAGACAATGCCTGCTTCAGGAAGGAAATGAATGCAAAAACTTAGCATTCATTGTTAAGGGAGCCATGCGCCAATATTCCGTAGATAACAAAGGAACTGAGCACATTCTCCGGCTTGGTGTAGAGGACTGGTGGATGGGCGACCGTGAAAGCTGGGTAATGGGTACGCCTAGTATTTATAATATAGATGCCTGGGAGGACTCGGAAATGCTTCTGGTCAGTCGTCCTGCCGTTATGGAACTAAACCGGAAAACGAGCATTATGGGTGAAATGATGCGGCAGCTCGATGAGCGGAACAATATTGCTAATCAACGGAGACTAACATCATCAATAAGTGCTACTGCGGAAAAAAAATATGTTGATTTTGTCGAATGTAATCCCAGTCTGGCTATACGGTTCCCCCAACATATTATTGCCTCTTACCTAGGTATCACGAAAGATACTTTAAGCCGCGTCAAACGCCAGCACTATAAAAGCTCTGAGTCTCTTTAATAATTTTGAGTATAGAAGTAAATCTTCTATGCTTGAATAGTAAACCCTAGTTAGTAATTTACTTTTTTACTGTAAACTTATAGCAGTATAGGACACATAATACTTTGCAGCAGCTTGCAGGAAGAGCGGCAACAAAGTTTGTTTAGCATTTTTAGCGCCTCTTAATCTTTCATTAACATCGGTAATGGGCTGGCCCGGCTGCCGATTAATAGGAAAGAACCTTGTGAAAGAGTTTGATTTAAATATAATTAAAATGGATATTATTATATCCATTTTAATTATATTTGGATATAATAATATCCATAATGAAATCTAAGAAGGTGATATTCTTTCCAAAGTATCAAAAAATTTGGGATAAGCTTGGTGAAAATATCAAGCTAGCAAGAAAACGTAGGAAACTGACTGCTATTCAGCTTGCGGAGCGTGCTGCTATTGAAAGGATAACCCTTCGAAAAATAGAACGGGGAGATCCCAGCGTATCTATGGGTGCTTATTTCAACGTCCTCAGAGCATTAAATTTACAAGAAGATTTTCTTAAACTAGCAACGGATGATGAACTTGGTAGAAAACTTCAGGATTTAGATCTATTAACCTAATGGCAGCAACAAAAACAGATATTTGGGTATATGCACATTGGAAGGGCATGGATTCCCCAAAATGCGTTGGTGTAATAGCTGCACAGCAAAGTAAAGGGAGTAGGATATTCGGTTTTGAGTATGATAAAGAGTGGTTAAAGTCAGGCCAGGTATTTTTGCTTGATCCTAAAATTGAATTATATTCTGGGACTCAATATCCGGATAAAACCGACAATTTTGGTGTGTTTATGGATTCTATGCCCGATACCTGGGGAAGAAAACTTATGCTGCGGCGAGCTGCAAAAACGGCACTCCTAAAAGGAGACTCAGTGCCAAAATTATATGAGGTTGATTTCTTGTTGGGTGTTCATGATGTTTCAAGAAAGGGTGCACTCCGATTCAAATTGGACCCTGACGGACCTTTTCTAGATAATAATAAGAATAATCCTACCCCACCAATAACGCATTTAAGAGAGTTACAGGCAAGTGTTAAAGCATATGAAGAAGATGATGACGGAAGAAATGGAGATCAATGGATTCCAATTCTCTTTGCTCCCGGGTCATCCTTAGGCGGGGCAAGGCCAAAAGCAAATGTTGTAGATTTAGATGGTTATTTATGCATTGCAAAGTTTCCTTCAAAATCTGATACAACCGACAAAGCTGCTTGGGAGTACCTGGCGTACAAACTTGCCTGCAAGGCAAGAATCAATATGCCTATCTGCACTCTTGAAAAGGTGAGGGGCCCCTATCATACATTTCTGTCAAGACGTTTTGATCGGGAGGGAGAAGGCCGGGTTCATTTTGCATCAGCCATGACTATGACTGGAAATAGTGAAGACACTATCAGAGATGCAACCCCAAGCTATCTTGAAATAGCTGAATTTATACAATCTTATGGAGCAAATATACAGGCGGACTTAAATCAATTATGGAGGCGTATAGTTTTTAATATGGCGATTTCTAATACCGATGATCATTTGAGGAATCATGGATTTCTGCTGGAAGCAAAAGGGTGGACATTGTCACCTGCCTATGATATTAACCCCTCAATAGATAAAGGTGGATTGGCTTTAAATGTTGATATGGATAATAATACATTGGATTTTGAATTGGCTAAAAGTGTGGGTCAATTCTTTCAGCTTAATAAAAGCCAGATGGACGATATCCTCTATGAAATCGTCATGGTTACAAAGGAATGGAGGGTATCAGCATCGAAATTGGGCATATCTCGAGCTGATCAGGAATTAATGTCTTCCGCATTTACTCTGGTAAATTGATAGCTCAAAATAGAAAAAATCATGTACTTATAATTTTTCCAAATTCTCCAGGCAGAAATTTGCACGTAACAAAATTGCCTCCCGGTCTTGCTGTGCCATTCTATCCCACGCCCGGTACGCCATAGATAGCCTGATGTTATTGCTTAATTTACTCCTGTGGCGATCATGGAAATCCCAATACAGGCTGTTAAAAGGGCAAGAATTTTCGCCAATTCTTTTTGTCCGATCGTAATAACAATTGTCACAATAGTTACTTTGTTTATGGATATAGTTTGCACTTGCTGTATAAGGCTTCGATCCGATGATACCCCCGTCTGCGTATTGGCTCATCCCCCTGGTATTAGTGATTTCTACCCATTGGATTGCGTCAACATAGATACCCAAGTACCAAAAGTCAACATCATCTGGTTTAATCCCCGCAAGCAGCGCAAAATTACCAGTAATCATGAGTCGTTGGATATGGTGGGCATATGCATGGTTTAATGATTGACCAATGCTGTGCTTCATACAATTCATCTTCGTTTTACCATTCCAATACCAGTCGGGCAACTTTCTCTGGTGGTCAAAGTAATTCAGCGTTTCAAAACCAGGCATCTTTAACCAGTAAATTCCGCGCATGTATTCGCGCCAACCTAAAATCTGTCTCACAAAGCCTTCCAACTGGTTAATTGAAATAGCTATTTTATTCTGCTCCCAAGCCACAAGAGCAGCACCAATCACTTCTTTTGGTGAAAGCATTTTTGTGTTTAAACTGAAAGAAAGCCTGGAATGATATATCGACCATTCATTTGTGTGCATAGCGTCCTGGAAAGTACCAAACAAGGGTAGGCAATTTACAGTGAAATAGTTTAACAGCTGTAGTGCCTGTTGCCGGTTAACTGGCCAATACAAGTTTTGAGGATCTACAGTGCCAATAGTTTCTATTCCGGCATTTTTGATACGATCATATTGCGCCTGTACCTTATTGCTAAACAGTAATGGCGGATAGGGTTTATGGTTTTTTGGAAGCTTTTTACGGTTATCTTCATCAAAATTCCACTTTCCTCCTACTGGTTCTTTGCCATCCATCAGCACCTTGTGTTTTTTGCGCATTTCACGGTAGAAGGTCTCCATTAATAACCCTTTTTTATCCAAAAAGAAGGTCCCTAGTTCGTCACGAGTAGTGTAGAAATGTTCGGTATCAAAAGCCTGACTATGAATTTTTAATGTGTCACAATAGATTTTCAAGTCCTCATCAACCCTATACTCATCTGGCAACTGGTACTCAAAACTTTCAATGTTATATTTATTTATCAGCGAATCGCAGTTGGCAGAAAAGCTTTGCCTGTTTGAGGGATCATCGAGCTTAAGGTAAAGGACATCATACCCATTGTTAGTTAATGTATCGGCAAAACCTTCCATCGCAGCAAAGAAAGCACAGATTTTTTGTATGTGATGCCAAACATAACCTGTTTCTGTTCGTACTTCCATGAGTACATACAAAGTTGATTGGTCATTATCTGCAAACCAGGAATGCTGAAAATTGAGCTGATCGCCTAAAAGGAGTCTGAGTTTTTTGTATTTACTTTTCATGTCATTTTATCCTGATATTTTGCTGTGACGGACAGAAAACAGATTGATGGACAGCTTTTATCGTTAAAAATGAGACAACATAATATGGCGCTATTAGTTTCGGGCAACTAAACTATTCAAATCGGATTTAGTTTTGTTTTCCACTTAATCGCGGACTTAAAGCCTTATCAAATCTCCAAACACTCCTAAATTTTAAATAGTGACTTTATACCTGTTAAACCTATTTGCAGGCCGACACAAAAGATCAGGAAAGCAGATATCCTATTTACTATATTTTCGCCGTTCGATCCCAGATAGTGGATCATGTTTTTGGTATTGAGATAGAAAAAATAGATCATTAGGCACATAACCAGGATAGACAAAAGTATTGCACCTGTATTTACAAAATAAGCCGGACTTCCAAAGGCTGCACCATGGGCGCTCAATGTGAAAAGTACGGAAATAGTACCGGCACCTGTAGTAGCAGGAAAGGTGATTGGATAAAATAATTTGTTGACGATATGTTTATATGCCGATACATTCAAATCTTCAGCTATATCATCCGAGTTTGATTTTTTCTGATCAGAAGAAATAAATTCCCATCCCATTTTACTGATCATGATACCCCCGGCCAGTTGTACAATTGGTATAGAAATGCCAAACAGCCTTAATATCCACTGACCAGCAAATAGCGAAACTGTGCAAACAAGAAACGCATATATAGTAATTTTCGTAACAGCAGCCCTTTTCTCTACTCTGTTTAAGTGTTCAAAGAAAGGACTGACCATAAATGCAGAGCCTATTGGGTTAACGACAGGGAATAAGGCAATGATTCCTATGAAAGTCAGATGAACAAAAGATGCGTAAAATTCAGGCATATGTATTACCAAAGTTGTTCTGCTAATATAGTAATTGTTACATATGATTGTACAATGATGTTGAAGGTGTTATAGCACCTTATAACGCTCCAATGCCTTATTCAGCTGCACTTTAATTTGCGTAACCAATATCCTTGGCGCTAATACTCTCATTTTGGCACCAAATCCTAATAATTCCCGTTCTAATTCAAAATTCAGGATCACTTTAATACTAAAGATTTTGCCACCAGACTCATTGCTCAATAACGCTTGTGTAGGGTGCAGTGGCTTAGTGATAAGATATGGGGCATTATCATCATCCACCCAAAAAATAACTTCACAATCGCGCTGTCCCGGTGATTTTGTTACCCCAATGCAATCATCGTAATAAGTAGCGAGGTCAAGTGTTTTGTTTTCCCTGTAATCTTCCTCATGCAATTCAACAGTTTCTATCCTGTCTAAGGCCAGGTTCATAATTTTGGCGTTAAGGGAGTGCTGCATGCCTAAAACAAACCATCGGTTACGGTATTCTTTAAGTAAATATCCGCTAAAACAAAATGTGCTGGCCTGTCTGGCCTTAAATGATCGATAGGTAATACATATCGTTTTTTTCGCTACAATGGCTTTACGGATCACCTCTATCCATTCTAATCCTTTCAGGTTATCGTTCTTCTCGAAATCCACTACCGGGGAGCTATGCGTTTTTTGTGCATAAATCTTATCCTCTAGCTTACTCACCATTTCATTCAGGTCCGTAAAGTGGTTAAATCCTTTAAATTGCTTTAACAAGTCCGATACCTCGGTCAGTACCTGCATGTCCTGCTGATTTAGCGGACTATTTGTAATGCTATAATTCTTATCGCTATAGGTGTAATACTTTTTGTCGACCACCACAATCGGAGCTTCGTAGCCTAACTTATTACTGCGCATTAATTCCATGTCTCCCTGGATAGTCCTTCTGCTTACACCAGTATTAATTCCTTGATATTCATATATTGCATCACTGCAGGCTTCAATTAGATCGTCGAGCGTCCATTTCTTGAACCTATTCTGTAAACAGTGATCAATTGTTCGGTAACGGATTAAAGCATTACGGTTAACTGGCATCTGATAATATAATTTTGATGAATTTATGAATTATTTTTCGCTGCGCAAATAGACTGCGCAGCGGGTGTATTTCTTTGTATCATTAAATAACAAAATACCATGGAAAAAGAAAAGATCAGTAATAATGAATTGACAAGCTTAGGTATCAACGATCTGGAAATACTAGTAAGCTTTAGCCGTGTGGCGAATGGCTTGCTTAAACATGGCGTAATGGCTAAGCCCGAAATACTGGCTAATCTAGAAGCGTTGATTGATGATCCTATGCCTTATGCTTTAAGAAAAGGGGGGAAGTTTAAGAACCTTGCAGAAAGTATTATTGCTATACGTAAAGAAGGAAAATTTATAAAACAAGAACGCAGCAATTTTAAATTGAAAGAAGACATAGCTGATTTCCCAGTATGGGGATTAGAATATATTGAAGTGGGCGCCCTTGCACAGATGAGAACGGCGGTAAAATTACCTATCGCTGTTGCGGGCGCCCTCATGCCAGATGCACACCAAGGTTATGGTTTGCCAATTGGTGGTGTATTAGCAACAACAGCAAATACGATTATCCCTTTTGCCGTTGGGGTTGATATTGCCTGCCGTATGTGTTTAAGTATTTTCGACCTGCCTGCAGAAATGATAGATATTGATGCTAATAAATTGAAAAATATGCTGATTGATCATACTTATTTTGGTATGGGATGTACGACTAAATCATATTTTGATAGTTCCTTATTTGATAGTGCGGTGTGGAATGAAACGAAGATGATCCGCTCATTAAAAAATAAAGCCTATGCGCAATTGGGAACAAGCGGAACAGGCAATCATTTTGTAGAATGGGGGGAATTGACGATTACTGATGGTGCTTTAGCAGATGTTCCGGGCGGACGTTACCTGGCTTTATTATCTCATTCTGGTTCCCGGGGTTTTGGCGGGACAATTGCCGATCATTATAGTAAAATTGCCATGACTAAAACCAAACTGCCTTCTGAGGCTAAACATTTGGCTTGGCTCGATCTGGATAAAGATGAGGGACAAGAATACTGGATCGCAATGAACCTTGCTGGTGAATATGCTAGTGCTAACCATCACGAAATACACAACAAAATAGCCCGTATTTTAGGGGTTAAGCCGATAACAAGAATAGAAAATCACCATAATTTTGCATGGAAAGAAAAGCTTGCGGATGGTACAGATGTAATAGTGCATAGAAAAGGAGCGACACCAGCGGGGAAGGGTGTGTTAGGTATCATCCCAGGATCAATGAGTACACCTGGATTTTTGGTGCGTGGAAAAGGAGATGTAGCAAGTATCAACTCTGCAAGTCATGGCGCAGGAAGGTTAATGAGCCGGACTGCAGCTTTTACAACGCTGGATAAAGCAGCAATTGCAGCTAATCTTGTTGATAAGCGTATTACGCTAATGGGGAGTGATATGGATGAGGCACCAATGGCGTATAAAGATATCCACGCAGTAATGGCAGCACAAAATGATTTGGTAGAAGTTGTGGCTAAATTCGAACCAAGGATAGTGAGGATGGCGGATGCAAGGGAAAAACCTGAGGATTAAATGACCGTATAGTAGGATCATTACTAACTGTGAAGAAGTCATTTTGGTAAATCATTACAGTTTCTTCATTTTGCTTATGGTGTTCAGTCATTGATCAAAAATAGGAATTTATAGCGGGTGCCAAATAGCACCCGCTATAAATGATAAGAAACAAGTAAGTGTCAGGAGCTCCGTTGATATTTTATTTGCAATGGTGAACTAATTATATAAGTTCTCTTTGCTATAGGTAAAATATTTAAAAATTGGCTTTAGTTTGTTAACGGTCCTGAGTATTCAAAGTATTCTGTTGGAGATGTATAAATCCTTAAGTTTTGTACTGTAGTTGGATTTCCTAAAATGTAGTCACCACTAAAACCATAGATCGGTACACGTGTATTTGTAGCTGCATTTGTCGCGATTACTTCTGCAATTTGGCCATTGTCATTTCCTGCTAAATCATAATTGATGCCGTTTCTTACATAGATCTCAGGAAGTAATGTTAACATAGGAGCTGGCTGTGTTGGTGCAACAAAATTTGCCGGGACTACTGATACTTTTGATGGCGAAGAGTGTGACATCACTACTTGCCCTGTTACAATTATCTGTCCGCTTTGATCAAGATTTACATAATCCTCTAAATTTGGCATATAGGCTTGGAGCAATCCCCCATATACATCTCTTTTGTGTCCAATAAAATCTTCATATGCATTTTCAAACGCTTTTATTTGCTCACGGGTTGGTGCAATCGAACCAACATACGTTGGTAAAATTAATATAAAGAATGGACCAATTGTGTTAATCGAGATATATTGCTGAGGATTACCATCAATTATTAGCATATCAACAACTTGTTCGCCATCATAAAATCCTACGGTTTTATGTGTTATATGTCCAAATTTAATCGTAATACCTCCCCAGCCAACGACAGATGTCCCATCTGCTTGATCTTGAATGTAACTTTGCAAGTAGCCTTGACCAGGCACGGTACTAGTTTTATTAATTATCTTAACTTTCGGATCTTCGACTAAAGTATCCTCCTGGTTTTTTTTACAAGATGTAAAGTTTATAATTAAAATAAGCGCTAGAAGAGATGTGTATTTTATTTTCATAACATTAATTTAGGTTGTCATAATGTACGGATTTGTTGAGTTATTTTATATGATTTATTTACTTTAGCGAATTTGTTACAGTAAAAAATTAATCGGTTGTTAATACAAATAACGACAACAGCCTGTGGAATTTAATTCTTGTGATGGTATTTATTATACAATCCTGCTCAACATAATCTTCTCTAAAAACCAGTAAGACACCATATATTCGCCACTTCTTTACAAATATTATCTTTGTTGAGTGTAATTAAAATGTTATTAAAAGAATATTAATATATTGATATTTCTTACAATAAAAACCGATATAAACCAAAATTGTGACGCTTTTTGAGCCCTTACTTAGAGTCGTAATTTCCTGAAATGATGAAACGTTTTCTTAAAACCAGTCTGCCGGCATTACTTTTATTATTTTCCTTTTTTAATTTAATTGCGCAACCAAAGGCTGTCACTTATTTGGGTATTGAAAATGGATTATCTAATAATGCGGTAACAAGTATTTTTCAGGACCATTATGGTTTTATGTGGTTTGGTACCTACGACGGCTTAAACAGGTATAATGGATATGAATTTAAAGTCTTCCGTAATCAGTTAAATGATCCATCTTCATTAATTCATAACAGGATTGTTGCCATTACTGAAGATGCAGATAACAGGATCTGGATTGGTACAAAAATGGGTCTTAGTATATATGATCCTGTGAAAGCTATTTTTTCTGGTTTAAATTATCAAACCGGAAAGGGTACCGAAATAAAGAAAATAGATTTTACTATTAATGATCTCGATACCGATAACAGGGGAAATGTGTATATCGCTACCGCGGGTAAAGGCCTGCTCTTCTATAAAAAGGGAGGTAAATACGCTACCCAATTAAACGTTAAGGCACAGGAAGGTGAAGCGGGAAATACCCATATCCAGTCTATAAAAATTGATAAGCAGCAACGGTTATGGGCCTTTATCCAGGGATGGGGATTATATTTGTTAGATCAAAAAAGTAATAACCTCCAACTAATTAACAATTCGGTAACAATGGGCAATGTGCTCGAAACAGATAACCGGGGAAGTTTATGGCTGGGCACTGATAATGGATTGTACGGGTATAATATTAACCAAAACACCTTCGTTTATCATACTGCTGTGGGGAAAGGCTTAACTGGTGGGGCAAAGGTGGTAGGCCTTACAATGGATAAGACTAACAAATTATGGATTGCTACAGATGGCTCTGGGGTAGGGGTGCTTTCTCCAGAAACAAACAAAGTATGCTTTTTGCATTATGGAGAAGGAAAAGGGCAGTTAAAGAGTTCGGCAGTATATGCTATTTTTGAGGATAAGGATGCAAGAAAGTGGATCGGCACATTAAGAGGCGGGCTTAATATAGTAGATCCCCACAAATTGAAATTTGAAACCATAGCTCATGACCCTTTAAATTCAAACTCACTGATAAATAATTTTGTGCTTTCTTTTTGTGAGACACAGGAGGGCAACTTATGGATTGGTACAGATGGTGGCGGACTAAGTTTCTGGGATAAAAAGAAGAACAAATACCGCAATTATAAACATGACGCTAGCAATAAAACGTCACTGGTTAACGATAATGTAACCAACATTCTCGAAGATAGCGACCATAGGATATGGATCAGTACCTATGGTGGCGGGATTTGTCGTTATAATCCTAAAACTGATGATTTTGAACGATTTGATTGTTATAATGGAATTTATAAGTATTTGAATAATAACGTTTGGCTACTTTTTCAAGATAGCCGCCATAACCTGTTTGCCGGTACTGTTGATGGAGCGGTTTACTATTTAAACAGGGTAACAAATAAATTCGAGGTATATGATAATTCATTAATGAACGTGATCAGCCTCGCAGAAGACAGTAAAGGGAACTTATGGGCAGGAACTTTTGCAGGATTAATTAAAGTTGATCCTATACGCAAAAAACATCAGCTGTTTAAAACAGATTATCCGGTAAGAGCCATTCATGAAGATAGAAATAAGCAATTATGGGTTGGAACAGAGGGTGGTGGTTTTTTATTGTTTAATCCAGTAGCAAAGAAATTCAAATCTTATACTACACTTAATGGTCTGTCCAGTAATTCTGTACTTAATATCCTGGAAGATAAAAACGGGCTTTTATGGCTAAGTACTTTCAATGGAATTACCCGGTTTAACCCATTAAATAAAAAGGGGAAAAGCTATTATGAGGCAGATGGATTGCAGAGCAACCAGTTTAATTATAATGCAGCTTTATTGTCCACTACCGGGGAGCTTTTATTTGGGGGTATAAAAGGCTTAACTGTTTTTCATCCCGATAGTTTAATCGGAACTAATAGTATGCCGAAACTACTTCTTAATGGCATCAAAATCAATAATAAGGCTTATGAAGAGGAAGATACAAGCAATAAAAATGCGGTGTATGACCTTAGCGAAATTGTATTGCCTTATGATAAAACGATGTTATCTATAGATTTTCTGGCTTTGGATTACGCTGCAAAAGAAAATATAAATTATGCTTATTACCTGGAGGGGTGGGATGGCGACTGGAATTATGTAGGGAAAAGCAGGGTGGCAAATTACTCCAGGTTAAAGGAGGGCAGTTACATACTTAGAATAAAATCTACGAATGCAGATGGAGTTTGGAATACAGTAGAAAAAACAATCAGTATTGTTGTGCTACCACCATGGTTTAGAACGTGGTGGGCATATTTAATTTATGTATTAGCTGGCTCGGGTATGATTTATGCTTATCTGCATTATAAATCTCGCCAGGCCGCGTTGCTGTATGAAGTAAAAATTACTCATTACAAAGCAGAAAAGGAAAAAGAAATGCAGGAGAAAAAGCTTTCGTTTTTCACCAATGTTTCTCATGAATTCAGATCACCTTTAACGCTTATTGTTAACCCAATAAAAGATTTTATAGAGGGCAAAGAAAAGTTGACAGATGCCAGTCAACTCAATATTGTATACCGAAACGCAAAACGTTTGCTTAGTCTGGTGGATCAGTTACTGCTATTTACACGGACAGAGAGTATGGAGGATGAACTGAATATTGCCGAACTTAATTTTGCGTCGCTTTGTAAGGAAGTTTTTCTGTGTTTTGTGCACCAGGCAAAATCCAAACAGATCAGTTATGAACTGGAGTGTGATCAGGAGGCAATATCCATTTTTGGCGATAGGGAAAAGATAGAGATCATGTTGTTTAATTTGATTTCTAATGCACTAAAGTTTGCTCCTAAAGATGGGTATGTGAAGGTTTCTGTTAAGGAACAGGGGCAAGAGGTGAGAGTAAAAATCAGCAATAATGGCCCCCCTATTCCAACAGAAGCGGGAGCAAAATTATTTAACAAGTTTTACCAGGTAAAAAAAGAAGATAGTGCCTTAAAAAGCGGCTTCGGCGTTGGGTTGTACCTGGTTAAAAATTTTGCGGAACGCCATCATGCTGATATTAGCTATGAGAGTAATCCTGCAGAAACGTCTTTTACTGTCAGTTTAAAAAAAGGAAAAGAACATTTTTCTGGCTTGGCTATTTCCAAAGATGCCGAGCAATCGTCTTATTTATTCAGTGAATTATTAGCTGATGCCGGCCCGGATCGATTTGTATCCTTTAATGCTCCTGCAGAAGAACTTGCATTAGTGTCTCACAAGCAGGCAATATTGCTTATTGACGATAATAAGGAAATCAGGGATTATCTGAAATTGTTATTAATGGATACTTTCAGGCTTTATGAGGCAGAAAATGCGGCAATTGGCCTTGCTTTGCTAAAAGATAATTTACCTGACCTTATTATTTGTGATGTCATGATGCCAGGCATGGATGGTGTAGCATTTTGCGGCCAGATCAAAAAAGATAAAAGCCTAAGCCATATTCCGGTAATATTGCTCACTGGAACCGGATCTGCTGATATAAAAATGAGGGGCTTCGCAGAAGGTGCAGATGATTATATCACCAAGCCCTTCGAAAATGAAATGTTAATTACTAGGGTTAATGGCATCTTAAAACGGCAACAAGACTTGCAGCAATACTTTTTTAACAGAATTACGCTTAAGCAAGATCAGCTGAAGATATCTTCTCTGCATAAGGAGTTTCTAGACCGCTGTATTGTTATTGTTGAGCAGCGGTTAATGGATCATGAATTTAATATCAGTATCCTGGCTGCAGAATTAGGCATGAGCCATTCTAGTCTTTATAAACAAGTAAAGTTTATCTCCGGACAGTCTATATCTGCCTTTATCAGGTTCATCCGTTTACGTAAAGCAGCAGAACTTTTCATCCGTACCAACCACAATGTAAATGAGGTAGCGTTCGAGGTAGGCTTTAGTGATGTCAAGTATTTCAGGGAACAATTCAATAAATTGTTTGGCTATAAACCTTCAGAATACATCCGTAAATACAGAACAGCCTTCAATCAGAGCTATCATGTGAATGAAAGGTCTTTTTTGCCTAAGTAATACTAAAATCACCCCTTCATTTTACCATTATCTCCCTCATATTTATTCAAAAACAAGCTGAATTTAGGAAAGTTATTCAACTAAACACATAGGAGGCTTAACTCCTGTGTCCTAAATTAAAGCATTATGATCTCCAAGTATAAACGTCAGTTCACGCTGCCTGTATTCCGAATGGTTGGGATCTTATGCTGTTTTGTTTTCTTGCTTTGTTCATTATCTGCTGCCGCCAAAGTATATTATGTGGATAGTGAAAAAGGCAATGATGGGAATACTGGACATTCGCCAGCTGCAGCATTTCAATCATTGATTAAAATTAACGGATTATCGCTGCATCCTGGTGATCATATCTTATTCAGGTGTGGTACTTCCTATAATGGCCAGCTTAAGATTTCGGGGGTTGGTGTACCTGGAAATCTGCTGGTCTTTGGATCTTTTGGAAAAGGGGCAAAGCCAGTGATCAATGGAGAAGGCAAATTTAAGGCGGCAGTGCTGCTCTATAACTCTGCTTATGTGCTGGTCGAAAATCTGGAAATTACAAATAAAGGAACTGGTATTGAAGCCGGAAGAATGGGCCTTCATATCTTGCTCGATAATTTTGGTATCGCTAAAGAAACGACGCTACGCAATCTATACATCCATGATGTTAACGGCAGCAATGTTAAAAAAGATGGTGGCGGTGCTGGCATCCATTGGACCAACCAGGGAAAAGAAAAGCCTTCTGCATTCGACGGATTGCTGATTGAAAAATGTTTGCTGGAAAGAACCGACCGGAATGGAATTACAAGCTCCGGATACTGGTCCAGACAGAATTGGTTCCCTAGTTATCACGTAGTAATCAAAAACAACAGATTAAACGACATTGGCGGTGATGGCATTGTGCCTATAGGTTGCGATGGCGCCTTGATTGAACACAATGTAGTTACCAGGGCGGGACAACGTTTCGCTGAAGGGGATGCGGCTGCGGGAATATGGCCATGGAGCTGCGACCGGACTATCATTCAATATAACGAGGTTTCTTATACCGCTGGTCCCTGGGACGCACAGGGGTTTGATTCCGATTGGAATTGCCGTAACACGATTATCCAATACAATTATAGCCACAATAATATGGGCGGCTTCCTTTTGGTATGTGATGATGGCGGAGTGCGTATGCCATCTAGTATCGGTAATATAGGGACAGTTGTAAGGTATAATATCAGCATCAATGATGGTTATCGGACCACTGGAAAGTCGGCCGGGTTTTCTCCAGTGATCCATATTACAGGTCCGGTCAAGAATACTAAAATTTACAATAATCTCATCTTTATCCCTGCCAGAAATTCTACGGGTATGGACAGTACTTTGGTAGAAATGGGTACATGGAAAGGATTTGCAGACAGCACCCTGGTGGCCAATAATATATTTTATGTAGCAGGAAAGGCTGGTCATCATCTGGCAGGCAGTACTAGAAACAGTTTCCTGTCTAACGTTTACGCAGGTTCTGACCAGAACAAGGGGCTTCCGGGAGAAGCTATATATGTTGATCCTGGTTTTATAAAACTTCCTTCAAAAGATCCTGATGGTTTTAAAGAGCTGAAATCTTTTATGCTAAAGGCCGGATCTGCTTTAAAAGCAGCAGGTATATCAGTTATCACCACAGCTACCGCAGACTTTTTCGGTAATCAAGTTCCCGCAGGAACAAAACCCACTATCGGTGTCCATCAATTAAATTAAGATAAATAGAAAATGATTAAAAAATTAGGCTTTTGTGTATTACTGTCGCTAAATACGGTTTGGGCATTTGCACAGATAAATGAATGGGAAAATGTGAAAGTCAACGACTTGAACAAGGAAAAGCCACACGCTACCTTCATGCTGTATGATAATGTTGAAAAGGTTAAAAAGGATGATTACAATCAATCCCCCTTCCACCAGTCGCTCAACGGACAATGGAAATTTAACTACGTTGACAAACCTGCAGACAGAATCAAGGATTTTTATAAACAAGATCTTGACGACACAAAATGGTCGAATATCGAAGTGCCTTCAAATTGGGAAATGCAAGGTTTCGGGATACCTATTTTTACCAATATTACCTATCCGTTTCCTGCAAACCCCCCATATGTAAATAATAATTATAACCCGGTGGGTACTTATAGACGAAAGTTTACGGTAACAAACAACTGGGATAATAAAGAGGTGATGTTGCATTTTGGCTCTATCAATGGCTATGCTGTGATTTATGTAAACGGCAAAAAAGCAGGGATGACAAAAGCTTCTAAATCTCCTGCAGAGTTTGATGTAACTAAGCTATTAGAAAAAGGAGAAAATACGCTTGCTGTACAAGTATTCCGTTTTCACAATGGCAGTTATATGGAAGATCAGGATTTCTGGCGCTTGAGCGGGATAGAAAGGGATGTTTACCTGCAAGCTTCTCCAAAGTTAACTATCGCTGATTATTTTGTGAAGGGAGACCTTAGTGCAGGTTATAAAGACGGTCTTTTTAGTATTGCCGTAAACCTAAAAGATTTCGGTAAGGCTAATCAGGATGCAAAATCATTGAAAGTGCAGCTGTTTGACCACACTGGAAAGTCAGTTTATTCTGGTACTGAAAATATAAAAGATGCAGCTGCCACAATTGTACTGGAAGGGCTGATTAAAAATGTAAAAAAATGGAATGCTGAAACGCCTTATCTGTATGATTTGGTGATGACCTTCAATAATGGAAAAGAAATAAGCTATACAGGACAAAAATTAGGGTTCCGTAAAGTAGAGATTATCGATGCCCAATTGCATGTGAATGGTGTACCAGTATTAATTAAAGGGGTAAACAGACATGAGCATGATGAGCTGAAAGGCCACGTCTCTACGCGTGAGCTAATGGTGAAAGATATCCAGTTAATGAAACTGAATAATATTAATGCGGTACGTACTTGTCACTATCCCAACGATGCGCTATGGTATAAGTTATGTGACGAGTATGGTATGTACCTTGTAGATGAGGCCAATATCGAAAGTCATGGTATGGGTGCAGAATTTCAAAGCTGGTTTAATAAAGACAGGCACCCTGCTTATATGCCAGAATGGGCGCCTTCCCACCGTGACAGGATCGAGCGCCTGATTGAGAGAGATAAAAACCATGCTTCCGTAATTATCTGGTCGATGGGTAACGAATGCGGTAACGGACCGGTGTTTCATGATGCCTATAAATGGATCAAAACAAGAGATGCTTCGAGACCGATCATGTTTGAGCAAGCAGGAGAGGATTGGGATACTGATATCGTTGGCCCAATGTATCCAAGCATTACCAATATGAAATCATATGCGGCATCTGATAAAAAACGCCCGTTTATCATGTGCGAATATGGACATGCGATGGGTAACAGCTCTGGTAATTTTAAACAGTACTGGGATATTATTCGTGGCAGCAAAAGAATGCAAGGTGGTTTTATTTGGGACTGGGTAGATCAGGGGTTGAAAACTAAAAATGCAAATGGTGATTTCTGGGCTTATGGAGGTGATCTTGGCGCTTATTACCTGAAAGCAAAAAACGATGATGGCAGTAGCTATTATGTAAATAATGACGAAAGTGCAGATGGTCTGGTTTCTGCCGATCGTTCTATACATCCTGGATTATATGAAGTAAAAAAGGTTTATCAAAATGTACAGTTTAGTGCTAAAAACCTGGATAAAGGGCTGATCACAATTAAGAATGAGTTCGATTTTACTAATCTTGATCAATATAAGTTTGAATGGCAACTACTGAAAAATGGTATAGTAGTGAAAAAAGGAAATTTAGAGGTAGCCCTTGCACCTCACCAGACTAAAGATTTTAAAATAAACATCGCTGGTGTTTCCGCTAAAAATAACGAAGAATATTTTGTAAACGTTTTCGCTTATACCAAAGTGGCTACTCCCTTAGTTGTGGCTAATCACGAAATAGCAAGAGAACAGTTCGACTTAGGTAAGAGTAATTATTTTGATGTTGCGGATACCAAAGGGACGCTTACTGTAAGCACGACTGGCAAAACGCTGAAGTTCAGTTCTGGTGATATCTCTGGAGAATTTAATACAGAAACAGGCAGGCTAAACAGATATATGATTGATGGCAGATCGCTGTTAAGAGGTTACCCTGAACCGTATTTCTGGCGTGCACCAACAGATAATGACTTCGGTAACCGCATGCCTTCAAAAATGGGTGTGTGGAGAAATGCGCACGAAAACAGAAAAGTGATCAGCGTAAATATCAGCGAAAAATCTGCGGAAGGGATTTCTATTACTACAAAATATGAGCTCACAGATATCAATGTGCCTTACACTACAGTGTATACGGTGCTGAATGACGGACGTATTAAAATTACCAGTTCGATAGATATGACCGGGAGAACTTTGCCGGAGCTACCGCGCTTCGGGATGCGCATGGAGCTGCCTAAGACAATGGATAACCTAAGCTACTACGGCAGAGGGCCATGGGAAAATTACAATGACAGGAATACTTCGTCTTTTATCGGGAAATATGAAGATAAAGTGGCTAATCAATACACTAAAAATTATATCCGTCCACAAGAAAATGGCTATAAGACAGATGTTCGCTGGATTAAGCTAAGCAATGATAAAGGGCAAGGGTTACTCATCGAAGGTGGACAGCCGCTTGGTTTCAGCGCACTAAATAACACTACAGAAGACCTTGATCCGGGATTAACAAAAAAACAACAGCACCAGAATGATGTGAAGCCCCGAAGTGAGGTTTACCTGCAGGTAGATTTGAAGCAACGTGGTCTTGGAGGTGACGATAGCTGGGGATCACTACCGCATGAAGAATACAGACTGCTAGACAAAACGTATAGCTACACCTATACGATCGGCTACGTAAAATAAATAACAACCTAATTTTAAACCTAACCAAATAACATGAAAACATTGATTGTACCTGTGTTGCATCGCTCTTTTAGAAAGAGCGATGCATTACCGACGACCGAAGCTGGACAGACCGCTTCCTGGCAGATGATTGTTCCTTTCACTATTAACTACGGGAAATTATGAAAGAACATTTACCTAAAATTCTAAACAAAATGTGGAAACCACTTGCATTTTTGTTTCTTCTTTTCTCTTCTCTGAATGTGGCTGCGCAGACTGCCAAAATTGAAGGTGTTGTAAAAGACAAACAGGGTGTGATGCCCGGTGTAAGTGTAAAAGTAAAAGGAACCACTACCGGAGCTACAACAGATGCAAAAGGATTTTTTACTTTATCTGCTCCTGAAGATGGAATTCTTGTTTTTTCATCTATTGGATACGTGCCTGCAGAGCTTAATGTGCGTAGTTATAAACCATCAAGCGGAAGTATCTATAGAGTATACCTTACTCTCGAACCAGACGATCAAAATCTGGATGAAGTAGTGGTGGTAGGTTTTGGTACACAGAAAAAAGTGAACCTTACTGGTGCTGTAGGTGTCGTTGATGCAAAGGCATTGGAAAACCGTCCGGTTCAGAATATTACCCAGGCATTGCAAGGTCTGGTACCGGGATTAAACATCGGGCAAAGTAATGGTTCATTAGAAAGTACGCCAAGTATTAACGTACGTGGAACAGGAACTATTGGTACCTCCTCTTCTAGTCCGTTGATCCTGGTTGATGGTATGGAAGGATCGCTGAATGCTTTAAATCCGCAGGATGTGGAAAGTATCTCTGTATTAAAGGATGCGGCGGCATCTTCAGTTTATGGATCAAGAGCTGCTTTTGGAGTAATCCTGGTAACAACCAAGCGTGGTAAATCGGGTAAAGTTCAAGTTAATTATAACAATAACCTGCGCTCTTCCCAGCCTACATTATTACCGGAAATGATGGATTCGTATACGTTTGCACTCTACTTTAATGACGCAAGTTTAAACGGGGGCAGCAGTGCGCAATTTGGTGCAGATCAGCTGCAGCGCATACAAGATTTCCAATCTGGAAAAATCACTGCAAGTATTATTCCTAACCCAAACAACAAATTATATTGGGGAGATGGATATGCTCATGGAAATGCAAACAACGACTGGTTTAAGGTGATGTACCTTGACCATTCTACTTCTCTTGAACATAACTTGAGTTTAAATGGAGGTACTGATAAAACAACCTATTATGTGTCTGGTAACTATATGGACCAAAAAGGTTTAATGCGTTATAATCAGGATGGTTATCAGCGTTACGGCATATCGGCCAAGATCAATAATAAGATTACTGACGAAATTAGTGTGAATTACAGTACAAGGTTCTTACGAGAGGGTTACCAAAGACCATCGGCTTTAACTTCTGGTTTTTATCAGGATATGGGCCGTCAGGGCTGGCCTAATTTACCTTTAACAGATCCTAATGGTTACTTATATAGCTCTCCATCGCCAGCATTGGCAATGTCTGAAGGTGGTAACGATAATACTGTTAAAGACTGGATGTACCAGCAGCTTCAATTGGTAATTGAGCCAGTAAAGGGCTGGAAAACTTTTGCGGAGTTTAACTATAGAACACAAACACAATTCCGTCACTGGGATGCACAGCAAACCTATAACCATGATGTAAATGGAACTCCTTATTTATACCAAAGGTCGTCCAATATCTATGAGTACGGATACAAGCAGAATTATTTTAACACTAACATCTATTCTGAATATTCAAAAAGCTTTAGTAAACACAACTTCAAAGTGATGACAGGATATCAGTTTGAAAGTACAAAATACCGTGATTTCAGTGCGCAAAGAAATGGGATTATTGTACCAAGTTTAGTTTCGCTGAACACGACTTCAGGAACTGATGCAAATGGTTTGGTAATCGCGCCTGCAGTTACTGGACAGTATCAGAATTGGGCTATTGCAGGGTTCTTTGGTAGGTTTAACTATGATTACGATGGCAGATATTTGTTCGAAGCCAACGTAAGGTATGATGGTTCTTCACGTTTCCGTGCAGATAATCGGTGGAACTTATTCTCGTCTTTTTCGGGAGGCTGGAATATTGCTAGAGAAGAATTCTGGAAAAATAATACAGACTGGGTAAGTACATTAAAGTTAAGGGCATCTTACGGTAGTTTAGGTAACCAAAATACAAATGATTGGTACCCTACTTACGTAACCATGCCAGTAGGAACTGCGAATGGTTCATGGCTGATCAATGGTGCTCGTCCAAATAATGCAAGTGCACCAGGATTGGTAAGTTCAACACTGACTTGGGAAACTGTTAAGAGTTACAATGTTGGTGTTGATTTCGCGATGCTAAAAAATAAACTTACTGGATCATTTGATTGGTATAACCGTAAAACATTGAACATGGTGGGACCAGCTCCGCAACTTCCGGTTACTTTAGGAACAGCTGTACCGCAGACAAATAATACGGATTTAAAATCTGTTGGTTTCGAGTTGGAAGTTGGGTGGAATGACAGGATGAAAAATGGTTTGGGGTATAGCTTTAAAGTGCTATTATCAGATTACCGGACCACGGTTACCCGCTATCCGAATTTAACAGGGTCATTAGATACTTACCGTGCAGGACAAACTTTAGGGGAAATCTGGGGGTATACAACTATCGGAATTGCAAAAACACAGGCAGAAATGGATGCGCATTTGGCTACGTCTAGTAACGGACAAACTGCATTTGGTACGCAGTGGGCAGCTGGTGATATTATGTATGCTGATCACAATAAAGATGGCAAGATTGATTGGGGAAGCTGGACTGAAACTGATGCGGGGGATGCACATATTATAGGTAATAACACGCCACGCTATCGTTTCGGGTTTGATATGAATCTTGACTATAAAGGGTTCGATGTACGCGCGTTTTTCCAAGGTGTGCTAAAAAGAGATTTCTGGATCAATAACTATTATTTCTGGGGTGTAACCAGTGATAAATGGTTCTCAACAGGGTTAACTGAAAATCTGGATTACTTTAGAGGGGATGCAAATAATCCATTAGGACAAAACCTGGATGCTTATTATCCGCGTCCTGTTTTCGGAAGCGGTAAAAACCAGGAAGTGCAAACTGGATACTTGCAAAACGCAGCTTATTTAAGGTTAAAGAACTTGCAGATTGGCTATACTCTTCCTCCGGGATTGACTAAACGTTTGGGCGGACAAAAATTCCGTGTATACGCATCTGGTGAAAACCTTGTTACCTGGACAAAACTGGCTAAAATGTTTGATCCTGAAACAGTAGATGGTGGCGCCGATCAAAGCGTTTACCCGCTTATGAAAGTGCTTTCTGTAGGTTTAAGTGTAACCTTCTAAGTTGGAATAATGATTTCATCAACATACAAATATATGAATATGAATATTTTACGATATACAATGAATAAGCGGCTGATCGTCTTGTTCATCACCATTTTATCTCTGGCTTCGTGTAAAAAGGCGCTCGACCAGGAACCATTATCTAATATTACACCAGAAAATTATTTACAAGAAGAGTCGCAGTTAGGGGCATACGCCATTGCGCGTTATACTGGTATCCTGCCTTCACATGGTAATTACTCTTTCGGTACTTTCGGTATTGATGGGAACACCGATAACATGGCAATTCCAGATCTGGATAACAAATATGTGCCTGGATTATGGAGAGTAGGCGCCTCTGGGGGCGATTGGGAGTTTGGTAACATTTACCAGGTTAACTATTTTCTCTCTACTGTAATTCCCCGTTGGAAAGCAGGACAAATCATTGGAAGTGATGAGAACATCAGACAATATATTGGTGAGATATATTTTCTGCGTGCCTACGAATATTTTAAAAAAATGCAGGCACTGGGTGATTTTCCTATCATCAAAACTGTTTTAAAAGACGAGAAAGCGGGATTGGTTGAAGCCAGCAAAAGACAGCCTCATTCTGAAGTGACCCGTTTTATACTATCTGATCTGGATTCTGCAGCATTACTACTAAAAACTAATTCAGATGGGTTAAAAAATAGGATCAATAAAGCGTGTGCACAATTACTTAAATCGCGTGTGGCTTTATATGAAGGTACGTGGCTTAAAAATTTTAAAGGTACTGCTTTTGTTCCCAATGGTGCAGGCTGGCCGGGTAAGGCAAAGGATTACAACGCAAACTATCAGTATGCTTCAGGAAGTATTGATGCTGAAATCACTTATTTGCTAGGTGAAGCAATGTCCGCTTCTAAGTTAGTAGCAGATGCTACTGCGCTGGTGCCAAATACTGGTATTATAGAATCACCGGTAAATCAAAATCCTTACTTCAATATGTTTAGCGCACAAAATATGTCTAGCTATAGTGAAGTACTGTTATGGAGGCAATATGCAATGGGTGTAGTTACGCATAACGTGCCAGTATATGCACAAGCAGGTAATTATGCTGTCGGCTTAACCAGATCGATGGTAGAGAGTTTCCTGATGGATAATGGTTTGCCAATATATGCTGCGGGCAGTAATTATAAAGGAGATGATTACATTACTGACGTACGAAGTGGCCGTGATGGCCGTCTAACCTTATTCTTAAAAGAACCGGGTCAGAAAAATGTATTATTGAACTTTGGTCAGGGTAGCCATGCTACTGAAATTGAACCTATTCCGGCAATCTTTGAATCAAGCTATGATAAAAAGTATAGCACTGGTTATACGATTAGGAAAGGACTATCTTATGACGCTGCACAAGCATCTAACGGTTCTGGGTATACGGGTAGTATTACTTTTAGAGCTTCTGAAGCTTATTTGAATTATATTGAGGCTTGTTATGAAAATACAGGAAGCCTGGATGGAACCGCCACGCAATACTGGCAGGCATTACGTGCACGTGCAAAAGTTAGTACTGATTTTAATAAAACTATTGCAGCTACCGATATGTCTAAGGAAAGCAAAGACTGGGGAGCATATTCGGCTGGAGTGCTAGTCAATCCTACGCTATACAATATCCGTCGTGAGCGCCGGAATGAGTTAATGGCAGAAGGTTTAAGGTTTATGGATCTTAAGCGCTGGAGGTCTTTGGACCAAATGATCACAACTCCATACCATTTTGAAGGATTTAAGCTATGGGGACCTATGAGAAGCTGGTATACCCCTGCACAAATCGTATACGGAGCAACTTCAACAGGTGCAATTGTGTCTGATCCTGCTTTAAGTGTTTATCTGCGTCCGCAGGAAATCCGCAGTAATGCCAATTCTTATGTAGGTGCGAAATGGGCAATGGCACATTATTTAAGCCCGATTGCTATTCAGCATTTTACCATATCATCAGATAATGGAGATATAGGTGGTTCTCCTATTTACCAGAATCCGGGATGGCCTACAACAGGCGGCGGAACACCAACGCTATAAAAAAGAATAAATAATTTATAAAGAAACTGTATCATGTAATTTGTGATACGGTTTCTTTATTTTAATGAAGCTTTTTAAGCAGTGTATAGTATTGGTGTTTGCTCTCTTCAATCTAAGTTTGTGGAAAAGTCTATATGTACATCGGAGCCATTTTTCTCCAATACTTAGGACGGTGGGCATTATGCTCCCAAAGATAAAATTGGTTTGGTATACCCCTATCCCAAAGTAACTCACTAAACTCCTTGTTACCTTCCATAAATGGATCAGTTTCTCCAATGGCAATAATGATCTCCAGACTCCGTACCGCTGCCAACAGATAGTCATCTGTCAGATTGGGCATATACTGACTTGGCATATTAAAATAAACAGATTCATCATTAAATCCGTCAAGTAAATCTTTAAAATCACCAGGGGTTTGAGTAAGATCATACCTGCCACTGATGCCAACAGCTTTACGAAACATCCAGGGATATTTCAATGCAAAATTTATCGCATGGTATGCACCCATGCTACACCCGGCTGTCTCCAGATAATTGCCCCCATTTTTTAACTGCATTAATGGGATAACTTCGTTTAGTAAATACTGCTCGTATTGTAAGTGACGCTGGATACGGGTATAAGGATCTATATTCGCATTGTAAAAGCTTTCTGCATCAATACTGTCTACGCAGAAGAGCTGGACTTCACCATTATCAATCTGCGGTCTCATCGCATCAATGATACCCCAATTTTCGTAATCAAAAAACCTCGCTGTACGCGTAGGAAAGAACAGCACGGCACGTCCTGCGTGTCCGAATATTAAAAGTTCCATATCCCGCTGTAATACCGGGCTAAACCATTTATGATATTCTCTGTTCATATGATGTTTATTGTAAGGGGAATATCACTTTTGCATGTTACTTCGAAATTAAGAAGGGGTTAACAATCTCTTTCCACAACTGGTATCCTTTATGGCTTAAATGCAATCCATCTTCCATATAAAGGTCTGCCTGCGGCAGTCCGGCTTCATTTAGCATTTTCTTGAAAATATCAATAAAAGTCCAGTTATCATGTTTGGCGATCTCCTCTTCGATCAGATTATTAGTATAAATAAATTGATCTATCAAATTCCAGCGGGAAGGACTAGGTTTAAGAGAAATAAAATAACAAGGAAGATTGCCAAACCTGCTTTTAGCATTGGCAATCAGCTGCTGAAAGAAGATAAATGCTTCTTCGGGATGTCTGCCATCGCCAAGATCATTATCCCCTGCATAGATCACCATGGCCTTTGGCTGGTAACCGATCATAATCCTTTCAAAAAACCAGGTGCATGCAGCAAGTGTAGAACCGCCAAAACCAAGGTTTACTATTTTTTTTTCTGGAAAATCTTCTTGAAGGCTGCTCCAAAGACGGATGGAGGAGCTGCCATAAAAAATTAGTTCAGGATCATATCCTATTTCTAGACGGTCTTTTTCGATCCGTTTTACTTCATCTTCGTACCAATACATTGTAGCTAAAGATAATAACATTAAGTTACTTTTTATTAGACCTTGTCGTATTAATACTGTTATCATCATCTAAAATTGCCATAATACTATTGATTTAAGTGAAGATTCATATTACCGTACTATTACCTTCCGATATGTGCGGCAGATTGGCATGGCTTTGGAATACCTGTTTATTACCCCGCAGATACCTAAAGAATACCCTTTGGGTATTCCAAACCTATTCCAAAGCTATCCCAAGGCTATTCCAAAGTTATCTGAACCTGCCACGCTTTCCTAATACAATACACAGTCTATCCGTTCGAAAATCCTTTGTCTTAATTTTTCCATTAAGCACAAAAAACACATCACCCTGTTGTGGTAATGTAATCGTACCCAGGGGCATTATAAGTGTATTGATGTCTTTACAAAGTTAACGCGTCACTCGGAATTTCCTCTGCCATAACGATATCTTCTGCACCGTGTGCAAGTCGTTTCAATGGCTTCAATAATGCCAGGATCAATAATCCAAAACACGTACAGAAAATGGTGATCCCCAAAAATATCTCCAATTCTCCCGCTGTTTGTGACCATACGCCGATCCATGCCGCAACATAATTTCCTAAGCCGGTAGCTGCAAAGTAAACTCCCATCATAATAGACCCATACTTTAAAGGGGCAAGCTTAGTGATAAATGAAAGTGCAACCGGAGAGGCACATAACTCTCCAATAGTATGGAACAGATAAGCAAGGACCAGCCAGTACATTGCCGAAGATCCTTCAATTTTGTATTGGTAGGAAGCTGCAGCCATAAATAAGAATCCAGAGCCCATAATAATTACACCCAATGCCATTTTAAAGATCGAAGAAGATTCTCTTCCTTTTCTTTTCCAGTAATACCAGAAGGCCGCAATAGGTGCACCAAGTGTGATAATAAAGAAGGAAGTGCTAGACTGAAACCACGATGCCGGAACTGTCCAGTTTAAAAATTCAATGGTACGGTAGGTCTTTTGCTTAGTATATAAGTTCATTAAACCACCAGCCTGTTCGTACGCTGCCCAGAAAACGATTACCATCAAGAAAGAAATCAGTAATACAATAATGCGGTCTTTCTCTACGCGTGTTAATGGTTTACGGTGCTCTTCCTGTTTTTCTAAAGACAGGGCTGTTGATGGCTCTCCAATACCTTTAAGGTGTTTTTGTCCTAGAATGAACATCACTAGCCCGATTGCCATACCAATACCTGCTATGGCAAAACCGTAGTGCCAACCGTAAATTTCACCTATATAACCTACAACAAGGGGAGCAACAAAGCCGCCGATATTGATGCCAATATAAAAAATTGAAAATGCTTTATCCCTGCGGTCATCTCCAGGCTGATATAATCCGCCAACCATAGTGGAAATATTAGATTTAAGACAGCCAACACCTAAAATAATAAAGGCAAGACCGGTATAAAAAGCCCACAGGGTCTGTACGGCAAGTACACTATGACCGATAACGAGCAATACGCCGCCAAGCATAACTGTTTTCTTTTGTCCCAGCCATTTATCACCAATGATCCCACCAGGAACAGAGGAAAGGTAAACCAGGAAAGTATAGATCCCATATAATTTCAACGCATCTGTTTCCGTCCACCCATAACCAGCATTTGCTGTTTTTGAAGAAGCTACCAGAAAAAGCACCAAAATAGCACGCATCCCATAATAACTAAATCTTTCCCACATTTCAGTGAAGAAAAGAACGTATAATCCAATCGGATGACCAAATACTTGCTTTTGTTGCTGCATATAAAAATTATGTTTTGAGTTTTGCTTTATTTGGTGCCAATTATAGATATTTAAATCCGGAAAAATGCTTTCTTGATCGTAACTTATTGTTGATAATGGCAGATTTAACTTTTTTGAGCACTCTTTTGTTGCTGGTAATATTCAAATCTTACCTTTTTATAGCCAAATAGTAACTTGTTAATAGGTTCCGTTTTATATACCAGGTTAATATCTATAAATTTCAGACGGAAACAAGTGTTCCTGGCTTTGAAATGCCAGTTAAAATTGACTTTAACTATAGAAATGATTAGAACTGCTATTAAATACTGCTTATTTCTCCTAGGCATGTATTTTATTAACTTCCATGCCTCTGCGCAAACACCAAACTGGTTGGATGAAACTAAAAATGAAGAGAACCGTATGCCTATGCATGCTTCATATTTTGTTTATGAGAATGATAAAGCCGCGGCTAAAAACGACTGGAAGTTATCAGCAAACTATTATAGTTTAAATGGCGCATGGAAGTTTAAATGGGTGGAGAAACCGGCAGATTTACCGGCTAATTTTGAGTCCCCTGCCCTCAATGATAGCCAATGGAAAAATTTTAATGTTCCTGGTAACTGGGAAATGAACGGTTATGGCTTTCCGATATACACAACAGATGGTTTTGAATTTGCTTACCTGATGAAAGGTGGGGTAAACCCACCGCTTGTACCGTTAAATTTTGACCCTACTGCGGTATACCGCCGCGAAGTTACTTTGCCGGATACCTGGAAAGGTAAGGAAGTGGTGTTACATGTTGGTGCTGCAAAATCTAACCTTTCTGTTTGGGTAAATGGTAAGTATGTAGGGTATGGCGAAGATAGCAAGCTGCCTTCAGAGTTTAATCTTACACCCTATTTAAAACCGGGGAAGAACCTGATCGTAATGAAAGTAATGCGCTGGTGTGATGGTAATTATATAGAAGACCAGGATATGTGGCGTTTAAGTGGGATTACCCGTGATTGTTACCTGGTTGCTCGCAATCCATTATATCTCTATGATAACGAAGTTATCCCAGACCTTGATAGTGCTTACAAAAATGCATGGCTAAAGATCAAGTTGCAGTTAAATAAAAAACCTGTTGCCCCGGTAAGTGCCGAAGTAGAATTACGAGATGGAAGCCTGATCGTTAAAAAACAATTAGTAAAGTTTGATACCTCGGCTAATCTAAGTTTTACGATGCCGGTTAATGCACCGCGTTTGTGGAGTGGAGAAGCACCAAATTTATATCAGCTAACCATCAGGTTGCTGAATAGTAAAGGAGAAGTAACAGAAGTAATCCCACAAAAGATAGGTTTTAGAAAGATAGAGATTAAAGACGGATTGTTCCTGGTGAACGGTAAACCGGTAATGATTAAAGGGGTAAATCGCCATGAGACCGACCCTATAACGGGTCAGACTGTCTCTAAAGAAGCAATGCTGCGGGATATCAAGCTGATGAAGCTGTATAATATTAATTCGGTACGTACCAGCCATTACCCTAATAGTGAATACTGGCTGGACCTATGTGACGAATATGGGATATATGTGGTGGGCGAAGCAAATATTGAATCGCATGGTATGGGGTATGATATCACCAAAACAATGGCTAATCGTCCTACCTGGGTCGGTGCACACTTGATGCGGGTACAGCGGATGATAGAGCGTGATAAAAACCATCCTGCGATTGTGATCTGGAGTATGGGTAATGAGGCGGGTAATGGATTTAATTTTTACGCGTGTTACCAGTGGATGAAAAAACGTGATGATAGCCGCCCTGTACAATATGAACGTGCGGTTGCAGATTATAAAACGCTGACCTGGGAATGGAATTCTGATGTGATTTGCCCGATGTACCCTACACCGGATGGGATGATGGCTTATGCTAAAAGCAATCCCCAGCCAAAACGGCCTTTCATCATGTGTGAGTATGCGCATGGAATGGGTAATTCTCTTGGTAATTTCACGGATTACTGGGAAGTGATCAGGGCAAATAAAAAGGTTTTTCAAGGGGGATTTATATGGGATTTTGTAGATCAGTGTTTTCAGCGGGTCAATGCAAAAGGAGATACTGTTTATACCTATGGTGGTGATTACGAGCCGAAGGAAGCAATAACGGAATGGAATTACGCAGCTAAAGGAATGTTTTACGCAAACCGTACGCCGTATCCCCATGCGTGGGAAATGAAAAAGGTATATCAGGATATCCATACGAAATTGGTCAACGGAAAATCTATAGAGATCTATAATGAGAAATTCTTTACAGATCTCGCCAACATAGGGCTGGACTGGGAAGTAATTGTGAATGGCAAAAAAGTACAAAGTGGTCACGTAGATAACGTAAATACAGGTCCGCAGCAGCTTAAGCAATTTACGCTGCCCCTAAACAACACAGCCAATGGAGAAGCTTATCTGAATCTTACCTATCGCTTAAAAAGGGCGGAGCCGCTGATCCCTGCTGCACATATTATTGCAACAGAACAATTAAAATTGGGCGGCACGTATAAAAATGGCCTGCTGGTAAAGGCAAATGGTAAAATCAATAAAACAGAAAGCGGAAATACGGTTGTATTCACCTCTCCGGCAATGCGTATTGTTTTTGATAAGCAAAAGGGCTGGATGCAGAGTTACGCCTTGAAGGGAAAAGAAATGATGGGTGCATCATTTAATTTGAAACCTAATTTCTGGCGGGCACCGAACGATAATGATTTTGGTGCGAGTTTCCAGACTAAACTAAGCAAATGGAAAACGGCTGTGGTAAATGCAAAATTGACCGGTTTCACTGTTGAAGTAAAAAGTGATTTAGCTACAATAAACGCGGTTTATGACTTGCCGGATGTATCTGCTGGTCTTATGGTCTCTTACCAGATTAATGGCTCGGGAGAAATGTTAGTGAACCAAAGGCTAAAGGCAGATACAACAAAGAAAACAGAGATCATGCCAAGGTTCGGCATGCAGTGGATTTTGCCAAAAGGTTTCGAAAATATTGAGTATTACGGACGTGGTCCGCAAGAGAATTACCAGGATAGGAGTTTCAGCGCTCATTTAGGGGTTTACAAACAAAGTGTAACCGATCAATACTTTCATTACGTAACGCCGCAGGAAACTGGAAATAAAACTGATATCAGGTGGTTTAAAATTACTGATGGCAGTAATAAGGGTTTAGAAATCCGGTCTGACGAGCCGCTGAGCATGAGCGCACTGCATTATTTTGATAGCGATCTGGATGATGGTGTGAAACGTCACCAGCGGCATGCGGCCGATCTTGTTCCAAGAGCAGAAACGCAGTTGAATATCGATTATAAGCAGATGGGTGTTGGTGGTATAGACAGCTGGCGTTCGCGTCCGCTCACTAAGTATCAGTTGCCTTTTGCAGATTATCAGTTCAGTTTTATGGTTAAACCCTTACTTTAGCATCACCAATTAATAAATTAAAGTATGAAGAAGTCACTACTCGTTACCCTGGTTTTAATATTATCTGCCATTGCCGGATCATGGGGACAATCAAAAAACGATCCTTACCTGTTTGCTTATTTTAAAGGAAATGGGGAAGATGGTTTACATTACGCCTATAGTACCGACGGTTATAAATGGTCGGCTTTAAAAAATGATCAGCCGTTTCTTGCCCCAATGGTGAGCAAAGACAAGCTGATGCGCGACCCATGTATTATCGAAGGTAAAAATGGCGTGTTCCACATGGTGTGGACAGTCAGCTGGAATGATAAAGGAATTGGTTATGCTTCCTCAAAAGACCTCATCCACTGGTCAGAACAGCAATTTATTCCAGTCATGGCAAAAGAAGAAGGCGCGCGCAACTCCTGGGCACCTGAGATTACTTATGATGAAAAATCTAAATTATATATGATCTATTGGTCTACCACCATCAAAGGGAAGTTTTTAGAAACTTTGGCAGCTGGCGATGATGGTTACAATAACCGCATGTACTATGTGACTACTAAAGATTTTAAAACATTTTCTGATACCAAATTACTTTATGATCCTGGGTTTAATGTAATCGATGCCTCAATTGTAAAAGAAGGAAAGAAGTTTGTAATGTTCCTGAAAGATGAAACACGGCAGCCCGCACAAAAGAACCTTAAAATTGCCTATAGTGAAAAATTGACAGGCCCTTATACCTCGGCTTCTGCACCGATCACAGGTAAATACTGGGCTGAAGGGCCAACCAGTTTAAAGATCGGTGATCATTGGCTTTTATATTTTGATAAATATACAGAGCACAAGTATGGGGCAATCTCTTCAACAGATCTGAAAAACTGGGAAGATATTTCTGATCAGATCAGCCTGCCTAAGGGCATCAGACATGGCTCTATTATACAAATATCAGCTAAACAACTTAGTCAATTAAAAGAGCAGCAATAAATTAAATAACATGGCGGAACAACAGATCTGTTAATCCGCCTATAAAAGATAAATTAATCCTGATGAAACACAGACACTTTAATGCCCTGCTACTAATAATCGTATTGAGTACACTGAATATGCTGGCCAAGGCTGCGCAGCCTGCTGATACAACGATTAAGGTCACGATAGACTTTAACAAGAAAGCACAGACTATTCATAATATCGGGGCATCGGGTTGTTGGTTTTCTGAAGGTATAGGGAGAGATTGGCCTGCGGCAAAAAGAGAAAAAATTGCACAGCTGCTATTTAGCAAAAAGCTAGATAAAGCGGGCAACCCTGAAGGGATCGGTTTATCAGCCTGGCGGTTTAATATCGGCGCAGGTACAGCCGAGCAGGGAGATAGTAGCGGGATCAAGGATTTTAGAAAAAGAACAGAGAGCTTTTTGAAGCCGGATGGCACTTACGATTGGACTAAACAGTCGGGCTACCAGTTTTTCTTGCGGAAAGCGCATGAATATGGAGTAGAAAACCTGATTGCTTTTTCAAATACACCACCGGTACAATTTGCCAGAAACGGATTGGGCTATAAAACAGAAAAGGATTATACCTCAAACCTTAAAGCAGATGCATATGATGCCTATGCTAATTTTTTAGCACAGGTAGTGAAGCATTTTGATGCCGAAGGATTACACTTTCAATATGTGAGTCCGGTAAATGAACCGCAGTGGGACTGGTCGCGCAAGTATAAAGAAGCCGATCAGGAAGGTTCTCCATGGAAAAATGAAGAAATATATAAGGTAACCACAGCATTGAATACTGCGCTAGACAAAGAAAAGCTAAACAGTAAGATTTTAATCACTGAAGCCGGTATGCTTAATTATCTATATGGCGGTAATACAGGAGCTTCAAAACAGATACAGCAATTCTTTAACAGTAAAAGTCCGCTGTATGTTGGCGGGTTAAGCCATGTGCCTAAAGTGATTGCAGGGCATAGTTACTATACAGAGTCGAATGATACCGTATTAGTCTCTACGCGTAAAAAAGTGGCTGATACTGCATTGCAATATGGTGTTGACTACTGGCAGTCGGAATATTCTATGCTGGCAGACGGTTTTAGGGAGGGTGTAAAAGGAAAACGCAGTGCGATGGACTGTGCATTGTTTCTTTCTAAAGTTATCTATACTGACTTAACAGTGGGCAATGCTACGGCATGGCAATTCTGGAATTCATATGAGCCTGGTAAAGCGGAATTTGATACCCGTTATTACCTGATTGCACTGGATCCTAAACCGGACTATAAAGATGGTGAATTTACCATCACTAAGAACCTATGGGCCCTGGGACATTACAGCTTGTTTGTGCGCCCTGGAATGCAAAGAATAATTACCAGCGCTGACAATACCGGGCAGCCAACGTTAAATAAAAACCTACTAATTTCTTCTTATATAGATAAAAATAATACGCTGGTTGTGGTAGCAGTTAACAATGGCACAATTGGCATCGATCTGAAACTTGAATTAAAAAACACAAAAAAGAAGTATAAAAAAGCTGTTCAATATTTAACAGACAGCAGCGATGCATCGAATATGAAACCTTCTGCAGTGCCATCTTATCAGTCGGGAATGTTGTTGCCAGCTCGTTCAATTTCTACAATAGTGATTGATTAATTAATAGCTTTTAGTATGTTTAGGTAATGAATTTCATTGCCAAATATACTTTTTTGTGGTTTTTTACGGCATTTAACGTATTTTTTTTCTTCGACGCAAAAGCATTAAATCCTCCGGTTAAATATTTGGGAATTGAGCAAGGATTGTCAAATAATGCGGTGACCAGTGTGATACAAGACCACTATGGTTTTATGTGGATTGGTACTTATAATGGTTTAAATAGATTTGACAGTTCAAATTTTCTGGTTTATAATAATATTCTGGGCGATCCATATTCTTTGATCAATAACCATATCAACAGGCTCGCACAAGATAGTGCCGGGCGGATATGGGTGGGCACGCAAAAGGGGGTCGTTTACTTTAATTATTCGGATGCCAAATTCAGGACCGTAAACTATCAATCTTCCAAGTCGGGAAAAAAAGCAAAGATTACAGCTAATATCAATGGATTTGCAGCGGCTAAAACTGGTGAAGTTTATATCGCTACTGACGACCTTGGCCTTTTGGTTTACGATCCAAAAGCAGGATTGGCCAAACAAGTTGATTTTAACCACAAAAAGGGCGCTTATTATGTACAGGCACTATTACTGGATGAGCAATACAAATTGTGGTTGTTCATTAAAGATATTGGCCTCTGCGTTTATAACAAGGCAAATCATCAGATTGTAGTTGTAGAGCCACTCCTTAAAACGGCTGCTTGTTTAGAAAGCGATCTGCGGGGGAATATATGGGTCGGTACAGAAATTGGGCTTTATCAATATAATAATACTTCCAGGAAATTAACGGCCGTCGGATCAAGGGTCAATCAACTTACAACCAATAATATCTTAAACTTGCACCTGAGCAAAGATCAGCTTTGGATTGCCACGGATGGCGGCGGGGTAAACATTCTGAATATCAATACCGGGTACATGAGCTATATTCTACCCGGAGAATCTGACGGCTTTTTGAAAAGCGGGGCGATCAGTGATATTTACGAAGACAGGGAATCCAGAAAGTGGATTGCCACGCTTCGCGGCGGACTAAATATTTTGGATAATAAGCTTCAAAATTTCCAGCTGGTGCGGCATGATCCGTTAAATAAGAATAGCCTGATAAATAATTTTGTAATGTCTTTTTGTGAAGATGAAAAGAACAATCTTTGGATAGGGACTGATGGCGGGGGACTAAGTTTCTGGGATAGCAAATCCAGGCAGTACCATAATTTTTATGCAGCAGCTAATGAACCAGGCTCACTGAGCAGCAATTTTATAGTGAGCATTATCCGTGATTATACCAATCAAATTTGGGTAGCCACTTACAGCGGGGGGATAGACCGCTACGATAAAAAGACAGGGAAATTTAAACATTATCAATGCTATAATACCGTGAAACAGGTGGAAGAGAATAACCTGTGGAAGCTTTTCGAAGACTCTGCCCACAGGTTATGGGCTGGAACAACCCGTGGAGGGGCATTATACTTATATAACAGGGAAAAGGATAAGTTTGAACTTTTTGATAAAAACCTAACCAATATACATACGCTTTATGAAGATAAACGTGGTGTATTATGGGCTGGAGACTATACACGACTGATCCGGGTAGACATCACCCATAAAAAACATGAGTTTATACAAATAAACAATGCAATCAGGGCCATGCTGGAGGATGAAAAGCATAATTTCTGGATAGGTACAGAAGGGGGCGGGTTATTATTATATAACCGGGACCAGCGAAGTTTTAAAACTTATACAGAAGCGGACGGCTTGCCTGGTAACTCAGTGCTCAATCTTTTGGAAGACAATAAGGGAAAGATCTGGATGAGTACCTATGATGGGATTTCAGTTTTTGATCCGCCAAGAAAGAGGTTTAGAAATTATGCGGCTACAGATGGCTTGCAAAGTAACCAGTTTAGTTATAATGCGGCATTAAAACTGCAGTCTGGTGAGCTGTTATTTGGTGGTATAAAAGGCTTTAACCGGTTTAATCCGGATCAGATTAACTCTCCCCGGCAACGCATCAAAATGCAGATTACAGGTTTAAAAATAAATAATGTTCCTATTGCCAACCAGCTGGATTACCTAAAGGAAGGTTCTTTAGTAGCCATTAAAAAGATTACTGTTCCTTACGATCAGGCTACATTGGCAATAGATTATGTGGCTTTAGAGTACTCGTTTCCGGAAAAAGTAACTTATGCTTATTTTTTGGAGGGCTGGGACCGTACCTGGAATTATGTGGGCAAGGCAAAAACGGCCTACTATACCCGGCTAAACCCTGGCACTTATAAACTCAAAATCAAAGCGAGCAACACAGATGGTACGTGGCTGGCCCCAATGATCATCACAATCACCATTCTAAGTCCCTGGTATTTTACCTGGTGGGCCATTCTATTGTATATCGCTGTAGCCGGAACTATCCTTTATTTATTCAGGCTAAACAGGATCAGGCAGATCCGTTTACAGTATGAAATACAAATTGCTAATGCGGGCATGGAAAAAGAGAAGGAGTTAAATGAAAAAAAACTATCATTTTTTACGAATATCTCTCATGAGTTCCGTACACCGCTAACGTTAATTATTAATCCAATTAAGGATTTGCTGAATGCAGAAGATCAGAATGGCAAATCTGAACTGGGTACAATTTACCGCAATGCAAGACGACTACTTGGACTGATTGATCAGTTACTGCTATTTAGACGAACTGAAACAGAAAATGATAGTCTGCGGATCGTAAAAAATGATTTTCTGTCGCTTTGTAACGATGTGTTTGCTTGTTTTACCCAACAGGCAAAGGCCAAAAATATTACTTATAGTTTTCATGCAGAAAATGAAAATATCACCATATATGGCGACAGGGAAAAAATTGAGATCGCCTTGTTTAACCTCATTTCAAATGCATTTAATGCTACACCGGATGGTGGTAAGATTGAGGTGCAGGTTAAAGAAGACGATAGCGCTGTTTTTTTCCAGATAGCCGATAATGGAAACGGTGTTGCTGAAGATTTGAATGAAAAAATATTTGATAAATTGTACCAGAGTAAAAGCAATGGGTCGCTGAAAAATGGATTTGGAATAGGCTTATATCTGGTGAAGACTTTTACAGAGCAGCACCACGGGAAAATCAGCCATACGGTTACAGCTGGCGGGGGACTAACCTTTGTGCTCGAATTGCTGAAGGGGACAGCACATTTTACTTCCCGGCAGTTAGCTGATTTAAGTAACAATGGGGCTGCATTTATTTCGGGCAGGTTGGCAGAAGAAATTCCCGAGAATATTACTCCAGAAGAGAATGTCCCTCATCTGGAGCTAATGATTTCTAATCAGCAGACCATCTTGATTATTGATCCTAATAAAGAAATCAGGTCTTATATCCGGAATTTCTTTAAAACTAGTTATGCGGTGCTGGAAGCAAAGGACGGTGAAGAAGGTATGGCGCTGGTAAGAAAAAACCTGCCTGATATTATTATTAGTGAGGTAATTATGGATGGCTTAACTGGTATAGAATTCTGCAGACAGATTAAACAGGATACTTCATTAAGCCATATCCCTGTGATCTTACTTACGGGCGATTACACGCCAGAGCTTAAGTTGAAAGGGATTGAGGTTGGTGCGGTAGACTTTATCAGGAAACCTTTTGAAAAAGACCTGCTAATGGCGAGGGTAAATGGCATTCTTAAAATAAAGGCAGAGCTGCAGCATTATTTTTATAGTGAAATTACATTGAAAACAGATACAAGGACTATTTCAGCGATCCACAAAGATTTCCTTTATCAGTGTATTGCCGTAATCGAAGGTAATTTACTCGATCCGGATTTTGATGTGAATCGCATCTCTAGTGAGATGGGAATGAGCTATTCTAGCTTGCTGAAGAAAATCAAAGGGATAACGGGGCAATCTGTGAATGGATTTATCAGGTTTGTACGACTGCGCAAAGCAGCAGAGCTTATGATCCATACCAATTGCAATGTGAATGAGGCAGCGATGCAGGTTGGGATAAATGATATTAAATATTTTAGGGCCCAGTTTTACAAATTATTTGAAATCAATCCTTCAGATTTTATAAAAAAACACCGCAAAGCATTTCAAAAATCTTATCATCTTAATCATCGACCGATTCAATAAAAAAGAGGGTTTGATCAAAAAAACATCTTTTTATTAAAAGAATACCCCCTCAAATTCCTGTTTTACCCCCCTTGTTAATGTTTTAAATGGGCGTTATTCGTATTGTTCTTTTAGCCTTAAAACTACCAGGCCGCTGAACACACCAAGTATTTAACCAAATAAATAACCTAGTATGAATAAAAGATTTACTCAAGTAATCTGTATAATTCTATTTATGCAGTTTCTGTGCGTCGGCTTCTACACTACCGCATTTGCGCAGGAAAATCAGACTTTTACTGTTAAAGGTAAAGTCTTAGACGAAAAAGGTGTACCCGTTCCCGGTGCAACTGTAAAAGTATCCGGTACTAAACAGGGTACAGTAACCGATAACAACGGATCATTCTCGCTTTCTTTATCGGCTCCATCAACACTTAATATCACTTATATCGGCTATGCATCAAAATCAATTGCAGTAAATAGCGGTACAAATACCGTTAGTGTGAGCCTGGCAGAAGATGCGGCCGATAAAAACCTGAACGAAGTTGTTGTTGTAGGTTATGGAACGCAGAAAAAATCGGATATTACCGGTTCAGTAACGTCAATTCCTAAAGCTAGACTTTCACAGTTACCTGTTACTAACGTATTGCAGGCAATCCAGGGTGCTGCTGCAGGGGTTAATATTTCACAGACCTCATCAGTGCCGGGTGCACAGCCAGCTGCAATGGTACGCGGGCAGAACTCGATTAATGCCTCTACGGGTCCGTATGTTGTTGTAGATGGTATTCCGCTAACTAAAACCGGTGGTTCATTAAATGATATTAACCCGAATGATATTGCTTCGGTAGAGATCCTTAAAGATGCATCTGCGGTAGCGATTTATGGTACCAATGGTGCCAATGGGGTAATTCTGGTAACAACTAAACGTGGTACTACTGGTAAACCGGTTATTCGCTATAATGCGTATGCAGGTATAGAAAACATCGCGCATATGTTAACACCAAGAAACGGACAAGAATATACACAGAAGTATGCTGATTATCTATCTCAGACTGGTCAGCCGCAACAGTTTCCTGTTCCGAATAATGGAGAGCTGGCAAATTATAATGCAGGTATAACGACCGACTGGATTAAAGAGGCTACACAGACTGGTGTTTTGCAAGATCATAACGTAAGTATTTCTGGTGGTACGCCGGATGTGAAATATTATATATCTGGAGATTACCTTGATCAGAAAGGTGCGGTGAAAGGATATAACTATAAAAGAACAACTTTCAGGTCTAACCTGGATGTAACACTAACCGATTACCTGACGGTGGGAACGTCTTTATTCTTTACGAATAATAACTACGATGGCGGACGGGTTAACTTGCTATATGCTACAGCAATGAGTCCGTATGGAGTAGAGTATAATCCTAATGGGACATATAAAATTTTTCCGATGGACCCGGAGCAGCTTTACACGAATCCCATGCTGGGTTTAGTAACCGATAGGATCAACAGAAGTACAAACATGAATGGAAATGGCTATGCAGAAGTTAAATTTTCTGGTGCCTTAACCGGACTAAAATATCGTTTAAATGCAGGTTATACTTATCTGCCTGCACGTACAGGTTCTTATGTTGGTCGTCTGGCTAACGATAGATTAGGTACAGCAAACGTGTTTAATTCTGAAACCAATAGTTATACTTTAGAAAACGTGGTTACTTATACCAAGGATATCAATAAACACCATATCGACTTTACAGGTCTATACAGTAACCAGCAGCGGAAATATGTAGAAAACAGCGCTACTTCGGTTGGGTTCGTAAATGATGAGCTTTCGTTTAACAATATGGGTGCAGGTGCTACCCAAAGCAATGCTGGTTATTCTGACCGTTACGGACAGGTTTCTCAAATGGGAAGATTGAATTATACGTACGATAGTAAGTACCTGTTTACGGTAACAGCAAGGAGAGATGGTTCGTCTGTATTTGGTGCAAATACGAGTAAATATGGCGTTTTCCCTTCTGCAGCATTGGGCTGGAATATCAGTAAAGAAGATTTCCTGAAAGATTCTAAAGTTATAGATAACTTGAAACTAAGGGTTTCTTACGGTAAATCTGGTAACGAAGCGATTTCTGTTTACCGGACAATCAGTACCGACGGTGCTGTTCGTCAGCCTTTAGGTGGTGTATCTACCATCGGTGTGGTGCCGAACAATTTAGGTAACCCCGATTTGAAATGGGAAACTACCTTAGGAACAAACGTTGGTATCGATTATAGCTTGTTTAAAGGCAGGATCTCTGGTACTATTGATGCTTATAAAACAACGACGAAAGATCTATTATTACTGAGAAGCTTACCGATTATTACAGGTTATGCTAATGTCTTTGAAAACCTTGGGGAAGTAGCCAATAAAGGGATCGAGATTTCAGTAAGCACAAAAAACATTTCACAAGGGGATTTTAAATGGGAAACCATGGTTGTTTTTGCAGCTAATAAAAACAAGATCGTTGACCTTTACGGGGATAAGAAAAGTGACCTTGGAAATAGATGGTTTATTGGTAGCCCGGTTAGTGTAATTTATGATTACAACATGACAGGCATCTGGCAAACTGGCGAAGATGCTTCCAAACAAGATCCGGGAGCTAAACCTGGTGATTTAAAATTTGCTGATACAAATGGTGACGGACAAATTACAACAGATGACAGGGTGATTTTGGGGCAGACTGCACCAAAGTGGACTGGTGGTATTACGAATACCTTCCACTATAAAAACCTGAACTTGAATGTATTTATCCAAACAGCACAGGGCATGACCAAAAACAACAATGACCTGAACTATGGTGATGAAACTGGAAAAAGAAATACACCTGCAGAAATTGGTTACTGGACAGCAGCAAATATGAGCACTACGCGTCCTGCTCTTTCTTATAACAATACCAGGGGTTACGGATACGCATCTGATGCAAGTTATACCCGTATTAAAGATGTGACCTTAAGCTATGTTTTCAGTCAGAAAGTATTAGACAAACTTCATTTGGGCAGCTTAACAGTTTATGCGAGCGGAAGAAACCTGGCTACGTTTACCAACTGGGTAGGCTGGGATCCGGAAAACAATTATTCGCCAAGAGGGTCGGGTGACTGGGTAAATAATTATCCGACTACAAGAACTTTTGTTTTTGGTGCTAACATCACCCTCCGTTAATTTTTAAACTCAAAATCAGCAACATGAAAAAGTATTCAATCATATATTTCGCTTTAGCAATTGTACTGTTAACTGCGTCCTGTAAAAAAAGTTATCTGGATGAAAATCCACCATCAAATTATACCCCTATTAGCTTAAATGACTCTTTAGGCTATGACGCCGCTTTAATCGGATTATATAACCATACCAGCACCATTTTTTCTTATTCAGACCGTCAGGGCTGGCTAAGTGTATGGCAGGTAGGAACAGATATAGCTAATGCTACGGCTAACCAGGAAGGGATAGAAGTTCCTTTTTATAACTATGGGCAGCTTACGTCTGATAACCCTGCAGCTAGTTACATGTGGAACCGTAATTATATTCTGATTAACCTGACCAATGTGATCCTGGACGGAGTAAGTAATCCTTCCTTGACCAGCATCAGCACCGTAGGGAAAAACAAGCTTAGTGCGGAAGCTAAATTTTTCCGTGCCTATGCTTATAATAACTTAGCAACTCTTTATGGTGGAGTACCAATTATAGAGCATGCACTAACTGGTCCTAAAACTGATTTTACAAGGGCAGCACTAGATGATGTGAATAAACTTATCGTGGCAGATTTAATTGCTGCTGCGGCAGATTTACCGGAGCCCGATGCCAGGATAAATAGCGCACTTAAAGTGATTAACCGTGCTAATAAATATATGGCGATGCAATTGTTAGCGGAAGTTTACCTGCGTATGGGTAAGCCTGATCTGGCAGAAGCACAAGCACAGGCTGTTATTAACAGTGGTAAATTTAGCTTGATAAAAAGCCGTTTTGGAACTAAGGCAAGTCTGCCAGGTGATTACTATTCGGACATGTTCCAGGTAGGTAACATAAGACGGTCACAAGGAAATACAGAAGCCATCTGGGTGATAGAACAGGAAAACCCGACCAGTGTTGTTGGTGGTATCACAGGAAGTCCACAGCAAAGAAGGGTTTGGGGTGCTCAGTATTATGCGATAACCGGTATGGCTCTTGCAGATTCATTAGGCGGACGTGCTGTAGGACGTTTAAGATTAAGTAATTGGGTGTTATATGGCTTGTATAAAAATAACGATATCCGTAATTCGCAGTACAATTTAAAAAGACGTTATTATTATAACGATAGAGATCCAAAATTTGCCGCTTTGTACGGTAAACAGATTCCATTTACTGGTCCGGATACCCTCTTCAGGATTTGTCCGAGTATAACCAAATGGGGTCAGTTTGATCCGAATGATACTTTTGGTTTTGCGATGATCAAAGATTATATGCTTATGCGTTTAGGTGAAACCTACTTGTTATTGGCAGAAGCTCAATTTAAACAAGGTAAATTACAGCTGGCTGCAGATAACATAAACGTTTTACGTCAGCGTGCCTTTGCAGATTATCCAGTAAGTGGTAAAGTGCTAGCCTCAGATATTACTTTAAACTTTATTCTTGATGAGAGAGCAAGAGAGCTTGTGGGCGAAGAAAATAGAAGGATGACTTTAATGCGTACAGGAACACTGGTAGAGCGTTCATTAAGGTTAAATTCTAATGATGCGCAGCATCCAACGACAGGTTTAACAGCGAAAAATAATTTATTGCCAATTCCATTAACAGAAATACAATTAAATAAAGATGCGGTACTAGCTCAAAATCCTGGTTATTAACCACATTGTAACGAGACAGATACGCTACCATACAGATAAAATAAAATTTATTAGCTATTATGCACAGTATTAAATTAATTAAGATGAAACTGTTCTTGACACTGTTTGTGGTACTTGGTTTTCAGATCAATTCCTACAGCAGTACAATAAGCATAGATACTAATAAAACAGGTGTTGTACAACGCGCTTACCTTGTAAAAACACTCTGTAAAATTGCCGATCCTGTATTGGTAGCGTTAAGTAAAAACGAACTAAAAAAAACAATGCCTGTGGAATGTGCCCCTGGTACTTTGGAGGGGAGGAAACAAGTTACCTATCTGGAAGCTTTTGGCAGACTACTATCAGGTATGGCTCCCTGGCTGGAGCTGGGGCCAGATGATACGGCAGAGGGAAAGCTCCGCAAGAAGTATCTGGATCTTGCCTTAACGGGGCTACGCAACGCTACAGACCCTGCGGCTGCGGATTATATGAACTTTACTAAAGGCGGACAGCCTTTGGTGGATGCTGCCTTTTTATCACAGGCCCTGCTTAGGGCACCCACGCAATTATGGGAGAAGCTGGATAAGGCAGCCCAGCAAAATGTGATCACAGCATTGAAGTCGTCCCGGGTAATCAGGCCATATGAAAGCAACTGGTTATTGTTTAGTGCGATGGTAGAAGCAGCACTATTAAAATTTGACGGTAAGGCAGATCAGATGCGCATAGATTATGCAGTGAGACAGCATATGAAATGGTATAAAGGAGATGGGATTTATGGTGATGGAGAGAATTTCCACTACGATTATTATAACAGTTTTGTTATCCAGCCTATGCTTGTAGAAATACTGCAGACTACGGGTAATGAAAAAGAAATTTACAAAGAGGTTCTAAAACGCGCTCAGCGATATGCGGCCATCCAGGAAAGGCTGATCTCCCCGGAAGGAACCTTCCCTGCGATAGGACGTTCGCTTGCTTACCGTTTTGGTGCTTTCCAATCCCTTGCACAAATCACCCTTTTGAAATCTTTACCTGCCGAAGTTAAACCACAACAGGTCCGTGCCGCACTGTACACTGTAATTAAAAAACAGATTGAAGCTCCCGGAACATTTGATGAAAAAGGATGGTTGCAAATTGGCTTTTATGGTCACCAGCCGTCTATAGGGGAGATCTATATTTCTACCGGCAGTTTATACCTCTGTTCACAAGGATTTTTAATATTGGGATTAAATGCTGCAGATGACTTCTGGAAAGGTCCGGATGCGGAATGGACACAGCGTAAAATATGGAATGGAACAGCGATTCCAATTGACCACAGTATTGATCATTAATTAGCAATGAAGCTTATTTTAACCTATTTTTTATTTCTCTTATTATTTTCTGGCTTTGTAAACGCCAGTGCCCAGACGACTACAGTAGGGCAAGGCTGGGCTGGAAATTCTGTAAATGCAGTTATTTTTAGAAAGAACTCGATATCCAGCTGGAAAGGCAATCAATATATCGCTTACTATGATCAGGATAAGAATGTGGTGCTGGGAAAAAGAAAGCTCAGCGAAACCAAGTGGGTTACAAAAATCACCGCGTATAAAGGCAATGCTGCAGATGCACACCGATCGATTAGTTTAATTACTGATGGAAATGGTTATCTGCATGTATCATGGGACCACCATGGTAATGCCTTAAATTATGCAGTTTCTGTTGCTCCGGGTGCTTTGGAGTTAGGGCCAAAATCAGCGATGACTGGTAAAAAAGAAAGCAATGTCACTTATCCGGAATTTTATACTCTTGCAGGTGGTAACCTGCTTTTTCTTTATCGGGACGGCTCTTCGGGAAATGGAAACCTGATGCTGAACCGTTACGACCTTAAAAGTAAAAAATGGACGCAGGTACAGGATGGTTTTATTGATGGAGAGGGCAAAAGGAATGCTTATTGGCAGATGACTACAGATGCAAAAGGAACTATTCATGTGAGCTGGGTATGGCGGGAAAGTCCGGATGTTGCCAGCAACCATGATATGTGTTATGCACGGTCGGCCGACGGTGGAAAAACCTGGGAGAAATCTACAGGAGAAAAATATCAGCTTCCAATCACAGAGGCTACGGCAGAATATGCCGCCAGGATTCCGCAGCAAAGTGAGCTGATTAATCAGACCTCTATGTTCGCTGATGCAGAGGGACACCCTTTTATCGCAACTTACTGGCGGGAAAAGAATGAGACAGTTCCGCAATACCACGTGGTGTATAAAGATTCTACCTGGAAAACTATTAACCTTGGCTTTCGAAAAACTGCTTTCAGTTTAAGTGGTGTGGGTACAAAAAGTATTCCCGTGAGCAGGCCACAGATCCTTGCCTGGAAAGAGAAAAATAAGCTGGCTTTAGCACTGATCTTCAGGGATCAGGAACGGGGTGAAAAAGCTTCTGTTGCTGTTAACAGGAACCTTAGCCAAAACAATTGGGAAGTTAAAGATCTGACTACAGCAACTGTGGGTTCTTGGGAGCCTAGTTATGATACAGAACTTTGGAAGAATAAAGGGATATTAGCATTGTATATCCAAAAAGTTGTACAGCTCGATTTAGAGGGGAAGGCAATTGTTGACCCAACACCTGTGCAGGTGCTGGAATATAAGTTTATTAAGAAAGAGGACCATACTAAGAAAAAATGATGAGAAGAACCAAGCTACTAAGCGTAATAGGACTGATGCTGTTCTGTATTTCGGTAAATGCACAGCGGTATAAAACCAATGGGCAGTTGTTAAAGACAATTGATCAAAGTTATCTGGCAGGTGATGCACAGTATAAAGTAATGATGAAACAATTGGGGCCTGAGCAGTTTCCTAAGAGTTTTGATGCAAAAACCGGAAAATCAGACAACAGTGATTCTGGCTGGTGGTGTAGTGGTTTTTATCCTGGAACCTTACTTTATTTGTATGAAGAAACTAAAGATCCGGCATTACTTACAGAGGCGAACAGGATTTTAAAAGTACTGGAAAAAGAACAGTATAATAAAACAACACATGATCTGGGCTTTATGATGTATTGCAGTTTTGGTAATGCTTTAAAGATTGATCCTAAACCAGAATATAAGCAGATCCTGATTAATAGCGCAAAATCATTGGCAAGCAGGTTTGATCCAAAAGTTGGCTGTATCAAATCGTGGGATAGTAAAAAGAAAGAATACTTGGTGATTATTGATAACATGATGAACCTGGAGCTGCTGTTTTGGGCTACACGTGAGACCGGCGATTCCAGCTATTATAAGATTGCGGTAACGCATGCAAATACGACGATGAAGAACCACTTTAGAGCGGATTATAGTTCTTATCATGTTATTAATTACAACCCGGAAACTGGGGGGGTACAGAAAAAACAGACAGCACAAGGTTATGCAGATGAATCTGCATGGGCACGCGGACAAGCATGGGGATTATATGGATATACTGTGATGTACCGTGAAACAAAAGATAAAAAATACCTGGACCAGGCAAATCATATTGCTTCGTTCATTCTAAACCATCCTAATTTGCCGAAGGACAAAATTCCTTATTGGGATTTTAATGCACCAAATATCCCGAATGCGCTGCGTGATGCTTCTGCAGGTTCTGTAATGGCGGCGGCTTTTATGGAGCTTTGTACTTATGCTGAGGAGAAAGCAGGAAGTCTGTATTTTAAAACGGGCGAACAAATGATTAAAAGCCTTTCGTCAGCTCCTTATCAATCGCTGCCAGGTACAAATGGTGGTTTTATGCTGCAGCACAGTGTTGGGCATATCCCTCAGAATACTGAAGTAGATGCGCCGCTTACTTATGCAGATTATTACTATGTGGAGGCGATGAAACGGTATGAGAATATTAATTCATTTAAACCAAAAGAGATTTGGCCGGATAATAACGGGGTTCATATCAATGCACATGGCGGTGGTGTTCTTTATGATAAAGGAGTGTATTACTGGTATGGTGAACATAAAGTGGAGAGCGGATTAGGCAATACGGCACAGGTGGGTGTACATGTTTATAGTTCTAAAGATTTGATTAATTGGAAAGACGCAGGTATAGCACTCACTATATCAAGCGATCCTAAAAGTGATATTGCTAAAGGATGTATCCTGGAGAGACCCAAAGTGGTCTACAATAAGTTAACAAAAAATTATGTAATGTGGTTCCACCTTGAGCTTGCTGGTCAGGGTTACGGTGCGGCACGTTCTGGGGTTGCAACGAGTGACCATGCGGAAGGGCCATATACTTTTATCAAGAGCTACCGTCCCAACGCTGGTAAAATGCCTTTTTATCCAGAGGGTACAGATCCTAAGGATAAAGTGAATTGTGCAACGGCAACTACAGATGCAGATAAAGATTTTTGCCGTGATTTTCCGGGCGGGCAAATGGCTCGGGACATGACAGTTTTTGTGGATGATGATGGAAAGGCCTATCATGTTTTCTCTTCTGAGGAGAACCTTACGCTGCAGCTGGCAGAGCTTACGCCGGATTATACGGGCCATACCGGGAAGTTTATACGGATCTATGTAGGTGAGCAGACAGAGGCACCAGCGCTATTTAAAAGAAACGGAATCTATTATATGATTGGTTCTGAATGTACAGGGTGGGCACCAAATGAGGCACGATGGTTTACGGCTACTTCGATCTGGGGCCCATGGACTTTCCATGGTAATCCTTGCAAGGGGTTTAATGCGAAGAAAACTTTTGGTGGACAAAGTACGCATGTGCTGCCAGTAGCAGGGAAAAAGGATGCGTTTATATTTATGGCTGATCAATGGGTGCCTAAAAATGCAATTGATGGCCGATATATCTGGTTACCAATAGAATTTGATGGTGATGATATCAAGATTAACTGGTTGCGTGAGTGGAGTTTAAATGTGTTTGATAAATCTAAAAAATAAGCAGATGAAAAAGATCTCATTAATGTTTGCCTTAGCTTTGTGGAGCCTGGTATCCAATGGACAGGTTAATCTGATCAGTAATATTGATGCAAGAAAATCAATAGATCTGAATGGTAAATGGCAGTATATCGTAGATCCGTATGAGACTGGGTTTTATGATTACCGTTATAAGGAACTGAATGAAAAGAATCCTGATGCGTATTGGAATACGGATATTCAGGCAAACCGGACGGAAAAGAAGGAGCATGGGTATGTGGATAAATATAGTCTCAATGTACCCGGCGATTGGAACCATCAGCAGCCGGAATTCACTTTTTATGAGGGGACGATCTGGTATAAAAAGTCATTTGATTTTAAACAAGGCGCAGCCGGTAATAAGTTCTATCTTTATTTTGGTGCAGTTAATTACCGTGCAGATGTTTATTTGAATGGTAAGAAATTGGGAATGCACAAAGGAGGCTTTACAGCCTTTAATTTCGAGGTGCCGCAGGAGTTGTTAAAAGAGAAGGATAACTTTTTAGTGGTTAAGGTAGACAATAAGCGACATGCTGATGAAATCCCTACTTTAAATACTGACTGGTGGAATTATGGCGGGATTACGCGTGATGTGAAACTGGTAGAAGTGCCAGCTACTTTTATTCAGGATTTCGTAGTACAGCTAAAGAAGAACAACACTGGGAAGGCGCCAGAAAAATCTCCTGAAGTGCAGGGATGGGTAAAATTAAACCAGGCTCCTGCTGCGGGGGAGACCGTTACGATAGAAATACCGGAATTAAAATATAAAAAAGAAATACCTGCTGGAGGACAAATTACCGAGTTGAACTTTAAACTACCGAAAGTCCAGTTATGGTCGCCCGCCACACCGAAACTCTACAAAGTAATTATCAGTACTAAAACTGACCGTACCGAAGATAAAATTGGTTTCAGAACAATTGAAGCACATGGTATCCAGGTATTGCTAAATGGCAAACCTATATTTATGCGGGGAATCAGTATTCACGGAGAAATTCCGCAGGATGTAAGACGTGCATATACCCAGGCAGACGCTAAACAATTATTAAGACAATCCAAAGAGCTGAACTGTAACATGGTAAGGCTTGCCCACTATCCGCATGACGAAAAAATCACCCGTCTTGCAGATTCACTGGGGATGTTAGTATGGTCAGAAATTCCGGTATACTGGACAATTGACTTTACCAGTCAGGAAGTACTCGAAAAAGCGAAAGTGCAACTAGAAGAAATGATTACCCGCGACCATAACAGGGCAAGCGTCATTATCTGGTCGGTCGGCAATGAAACTCCAATCAGCCCCGTGCGCACAAACTTTATGCATAGCCTACTTACCAAAGCGAGAGAATTGGATAACACGCGAATGGTCTCTGCAGCATTGGAAGTAAATTACAGTGCCTTAAATGATATGAACATTATTGACGATCCGCTGGGAGAGTTTGTAGACTTAGTGTCGTTTAATGAATATCTGGGATGGTATGGCGGTCTTCCGGATAAGTGCCGTACTACCAATTGGGATACCCCATACAACAAACCCTTATTTATCAGTGAAACAGGTGGTGACGGAAAGGGTGGTTTCCATGCAGATTCCCTGACCCGTTTCAGTGAAGAATATATGGAGTGGTACTATAAGGAACAGGTCTCCATGCTGAAAAGGATGCCGGCCAAATATGTTGGTATTTCTCCATGGGTATTGAACGACTTCAGGTCGCCCAGAAGAAATAATCCCCTCTACCAGGAAGGCTGGAACCGCAAAGGCCTCTATGATGATAAAGGCAATAAAAAGAAGGCTTTCTTTATCCTGAAAGCCTATTATGATCAGATGCAAAAAGAAAAAAAGTAGTAGTATGAAACCCGGGAGGATTACAGAGGCTCCATCGTACAATTAAAAACAAACAACTAAATAGATGAAACTTAAATATTATTTATTGACAGGGATAATGTTTCTTATCCTTCAGCACAGCTTTGCCCAGACCCCCGCACATACCTTCGCTTTAAGCGATTCTTCATTTGTATTGGACGGAAAACCATTTGTAATTGTATCTGGAGAAATGCATTATCCGCGCGTACCCAGAGAAGCATGGAGACAACGAATGAAAATGGCAAAAGCCATGGGTTTAAATACCATTGGTACCTATGTGTTCTGGAACATACATGAGCCGCAAAAAGGCAAATTTGATTTTACAGGGAACAATGACGTTGCAGAATTTGTAAAGATCGCTAAAGAAGAAGGCCTCTGGGTAATCTTAAGACCAAGTCCGTATGTATGTGCAGAATGGGAATTTGGAGGATATCCCTATTGGCTGCTGACAGAAAAAGGGCTGGTCGTGCGCAGTAAGGAAAGTCAGTATTTAAAAGAATATAAAGATTATATCACTGAAGTAGGCAAGCAGCTCGCTCCTTTTCAAATTAACCATGGCGGAAACGTACTAATGGTACAGGTAGAGAATGAATATGGATCGTTTGCCAGTGATAAAGAATATTTGGCAATCAACGAGCAAATGTTTAAAGATGCTGGTTTTGACGGATTGCTATATACCTGCGATCCCGCTCCGGATTTGGCTAAAGGTCATTTAAAAGGGCTACTGCCAGCAATTAACGGAGAAGACAACCCCGTAAAAGTAAAAAAGATGATCAGCGAGCTGAACGAAGGCAAAGGTCCGTTCTTTATTGCAGAATGGTATCCTGCATGGTTTGACTGGTGGGGGGCACCTCATCATACTGTGCCAGCAGAAAAGTATACAGGTAAACTGGATGCTGTTTTAGAGGCAGGCATCTCCATTAATATGTATATGTTCCATGGGGGTACAACACGTGGATTTATGAATGGGGCAAATTTTAAAGATACATCACCTTATGAGCCCCAGATTAGCAGTTACGATTATGATGCGCCACTGGATGAGGCAGGTAATGCAACTGATAAGTTTATGAAATTTAGGGCGGTAATAGCGAAGCACTTGCCTGCGGGACAGACTTTACCAGAGGTGCCAGCAGCTAAACCAACGATAGCTATCCCTGCAATCACCTTTAGCCAGTCTACAGAAATTGCAGCGATGTTACCAGCAGCAGTAAAAAGCGCTGTTCCTTTAACATTTGAAGATTTAAAACAAGATTACGGTTTTGTGTGGTACCGTACGGTACTGCAGGGCGGTAAAAAAGGCATTTTAAAATTGAAAGACCTGCGGGATTATGCGGTGATTATGATCAACGGTAAGCGTGTGGGTATATTAGATAGAAGACTGAGCCAGGATAGCCTTGATTTAGCTTTACCTGCGGGTAAAGTTACGCTGGATATTTTAGTAGAAAACCTGGGCAGGATAAACTTTGGTAAATACCTATTACAAAATAAAAAGGGTATTACAGAAAGTGTAGCCTTTGCAGGAACGGAAATTAAAAACTGGCAGATGTATAGTTTACCGTTCAGCGATATTGCTACTGTTAGCTATAAAACTAAAGCAAAAGCAGGCAATACACCTGTTGTTAAAAAAGGTGCTTTTACGCTGAATGAGGTGGCAGATACGTATCTGGATATGACCCAGTGGGGAAAAGGTCTTGTTTGGGTAAATGGGCATAACCTTGGTAAATACTGGGAGGTCGGTCCGCAGCAAACTGTCTACCTCCCTGCCGAATGGCTTAAAAAAGGAAAAAATGAGATCGTGATCTTAGAGTTGCTAAAACCGGAGCAAAATGAGTTACACAGTTTAAAAACACCGGTATTAAGCAGTATGAAAAAATAATCATTTAGCTTTTTCGCTAATCATTAATATATTAGCAGGATGTCATCGCACCACATTGTAAGAGAAAAACAGGAACCAGCTTTATATATCCATAACCTGGGTAATTTTGATGAAGAATATTTAGGGCAGATCCTGGAATGGAGCCCCACTTTAATCGTAAACAGTGCTGTTTATGAAAAAGTAATCAGTCTTGGCCTTAAGGTAGACGTGATCCTGAATACATTTGACGGCATTGTGCCGCAGGAGAACACTAAATCTATCATAGGGGCCGGTGATGAATATAATACTGTATTAAACTACCTGATCTCGGAGAAATATCCGGCAGTGAATGTAATTGACGACGGTAAAAAGCTCGAAGACCTATCTTTTTACCTCACTAAGATTAACATTGTCCTGTTCAGCGCCACAGAAAAATCATATGCCATTAAAACAGGCTTCCGCGTTTGGAAGCCTGCAGGCAGTATCTTCTTAATTGATGTCGTTTCTTATTTCGAAGCCAGCAACCTGATGCAAAAAGATGAACGCCAGTTTGAAGTGGTGAAAGATGGCTTTGTGGAATTTGATTTTACAACCACTGAGTTTGTATTTTTAACGGAGGGATTATGATCAGTCTGAGAAAAGGCAAAGAGGAAGATCTTGCAGTGATACAAGAGATCGGCACCACCACCTATGGGCCCACTTACGCCCATTTGTTGGGTCAGGAGCAAGTTGACTACATGTTAGCTAAATTCTACAGCAGGGCAGCTTTATTATCACAGTTTATAGACGGACATATTTTCCTGATTGCCCACGAGGGTGGTAAAGACCTTGCCTTTGCATCATATTCTATTGTAGACCATGATCATTATATATTTAAGCTACATAAACTGTATGTTTTGCCTGAAGCACATGGTAAAGGATTGGGGAAGTTTTTAATTAACGAGGTCGTGAACAAAGCGCGTGACGCGGGAGGAAAAATCCTGCAGTTAAATGTGAACCGCTATAACAAAGCAAAAGATTTTTATGAAAAAGCCGGTTTTAAAATAAAAGAAACCGCCGACATAGAAATTGGCGGCGGTTTCTTTATGAATGATTATGTAATGGAGCTGCCTATCTCAGCTACTGTTTAATTAGCGAGTTTAGGTATCCTTGTAGGCGTATCTTTTCCATTAATAATAGTTATCGCACTTTTAGCAATTGCCTTAATGGTAGACAGGATATTTTCTGTATCCAATGAGCTGTACTCATCTTTTACTGTATGGTATAATTTATCAATGTCAATTTTATCAGTACTGATAGTATGCGCAGGTACACCTAATGCTGCCAATGTCGCATTATCACTTCTGTAGAAAAGGTTTTGATCTGTGTATGGGTCCGGGTGGAATGTAAAAGCAGTGCCTTCGAGGTTTTTTTGCAGGATCTTACCGAAATCAGATTTTTCATAACCCGTAATAAAAGCGGTGTTTTTGCCGAATTTACTATCTTTTCCGATCATCTCGATATTGAACATGGCAACTACCTCATCCGGATTAAGCTGCTGTGAGAAATATCTTGCTCCAAATCCGCCAATTTCTTCCGCTGTAAAAGCGACAAAAATCAGGGTACGCTCGTTGTTGTTCAATTTTTTATAATATTTAGCTAAGGCGATCATTGCTGTAGTACCCGAAGCATCGTCATCAGCACCGTTAGCGATACTGTCCTGTCCGTCTGCTTTCATAATACCTAAATGGTCATAATGACCAGAAAATACCACTAATTCTTTGGCTTTTGATTTACCTGGGATCACAGCTGCAACGTTAAAAAGTTCTTTTTTAACTACGCTGTTTTTTAATGAAACCGTAAAAGCTGAGGCAGCGGTATCTGGTGTTAATACCCAGACTAAAGCAGAGGCATTGTCTTGACTAAGATCTTTTTCATCCAAAGCAACTGGTCTTCCAGTGAAACTTTTTAATTTTTTGAAATCTTCAGTGAATTTCGGATCTACCAGGACAACTTGTTTTTTCTTTGTGCGGAACAGGCTGCGGTACTGCTGCATAAACGGTTTAGATGGGTCTAAACGGATCCAGCCATCGCTGGTTTTGTTATCGAAGCTCAAAGATTCTGAAGTGCTGCCAGAAACTACTGTATTTGCAGGGTCGATTGTTTTACCATCAATAGTCACGTTTGTAGCTAACGGGCTTAATTGGTACTTATAAAAAGTCTGTCTGTATCCTTTTGCACCTGTTAAAGGCTGTAATCCAATTTTTTTGAACTCTGCAGAAATAAATGTTGCTGCTTTGTCGATACCCGGACTAAAGGTGGCCCTGCCTTGCATGTCGTCACTGCTCAGGGTTTTAATTAATCCGTCTACGTAATCTTTGGTGATTATTTTATCGATGTTCTGGGCACTTGCGGTCCCTGCGATAAAAAATAAAATAAATGGGTAATAAAGGTATTTCATCATTATTTAGTTAAGTAAAAATTAGGCTTGTTTTTCGGGACAAATTTAATCATCTTCCCGGTCTTCGCTTTCCAATTCGTTATTTTGTGTGTTTTTATATACTGGATTTACCCGGCCTTGCAATATTCTCTTTTGCTTATCTACCGTAGTACTCACCCTTGTATCATGTACTTCATCTGTAACAGTAACTTCGAAGTCCCTGTCTTTCTCTGAAGTATGTACCTGGCTGGTTTCCAAATTCTCTACAGACCTGTCATATGGTCCTCTGGCGCTCATCATTTTTACAAATACCGGCAGGCATTCGAAAAAGATAAATAGTAAACCGATAAAACTTACTGCCAGCGCTGTAGTCGTATCCCTCGTGCCATCCGTATTAAAACTTAGCTGCCCTAAAGCCCAGTTGCGGTCGGCAAACCCAGCAATACTGCTCAGGCTATCCAATTCTTTACCCGTATATAATTTCTCCGAGAGGAGGCCGTCGAACTCTTTCCTGCTTGCCACAAAATCCTCTGAACGTTTCACCTCGGCATTTAGCGAATCGAGATTCTGCTGCCGCTGTCTTAATTCTTCTTCTTTCCGCTTTGCATAGGGGCCGTAGCCCATTACTCCCGAAGTTTCTTCTGTTTTTGTTCCAAATACCTCGTAGTTCAATTTCTGGCGATCTGCTTTTATGCCATTTGCCAGTGAATCCCTTTGCGCTTTCCCTTCATTCAGTTTATTGATCTCGATCGTATACTTATTATTAAAAACCTTATTCAGCGTGTCAATTTTAGACCGCTGGTTGTTTAGGTAACTGACCTTAAGCCGTTCCCGGATTTCTTTATCAAAAATCTTTAGTTCCAGCGGGCGCGAAATAACCATGCCAATCATAATTGCCAGCAGGATCCTTGGTGTAGCTTGTGCAATCTGTTTTGCCGAAGATGAATTTTTATTGATGCTGGAAACGATATAGCGGTCCATATTAAAAATGGCCAGCCCCCATAACAAACCAAAAAAGAGCGAAAACAATACTGCTGCTTTATCGCCTTTAAAAACGAAATACATTGCGTACCCTCCGGATAGGGCGGCAAATAAGCCCGTAAAAAAGATTGTAGCACCAATGCCGACATATTTATTATGTTCGGTAGGGTGTTTCTCTAATGTAGGTTGATGTACACCAGAACAGAACCAGAAGAAACGGGTCAGCGCATCCATATATTATAATCAAAGTTACTAAACAATACGCTTAGATGCGTTGCGTGCTTTAGTTGTTACAACGCTAAATAGGGCAGCAATAAATTTGACGTGTGCTTGGCATTTAAGTTCTGGAGAAACTTTATATTTGAATCTTCATACAGGTCAAGGGCGACCGTTAAAAAGCTATAAAAATGAAAGAGATTAGCGTACAAGAACTTAAGCAAAAAATAGATAATAAAGAAGATTTTCAACTGATTGATGTCAGAGAAACTTTCGAATATGAGACTTCTAACCTGGATGGAGAGAATATTCCATTGGGTGGGATCCTGATTGAGGTGGAAAAAATTGCTACTGATAAACCTGTTATTATGCAATGCAGAAGCGGTAAACGAAGTGCTGCTGCAGTAATGCAATTAGAGCAGATGCATGGCTTTACAAACCTTTATAACTTAAAAGGCGGTATACTTGCGTGGCAGCAGGAATTTGATCCGAGCATGCCGGTTTATTAAGATGAAGAAGAAAATAGCCTTAAACACCTTTTATACGCTGGGTATCGTTGTATCTGTAGTAGGTCTGAAGTGGGCTTATACGGCACATAATTACCCTGTAGTTGGGTTACTAATCGCTACTGCATTGTTCTTTCTCTACTTGAAGATCAATATTGTAAAAGAAGTACGCAGCGGAATAAAAGACAAAGAAAAAATAAATTCATCCGCTAAGGATGAAACAAATTAACCGGAAGACCTTTCAGCCCCAAACCTGGAAGGTCTTCTAGTATATACCTGCCATTCTCTAGCGGAGGCGTGGTAAAAGGATTGTTCTTTGTTAAGTAAGGACCATCCAGATCTGCCCAGTCACACAAAGGGGCAAGTGCGATACCAGCCTGTGTGGCAATGGAGGTTTCACTCATACAGCCGATCAATACTTTCATTCCATAAGATCTTGCTTTCAGGATCATCTGATGGGCTTCATACATCCCCCCGCTTTTCATCAATTTAATATTGATACCATGATAAGCACCTTTTATTTGATCAATATCTGATAGTCTTTGTACCGCTTCATCAGCGAGTATAGGAATAGGGCTGCGGCCAGTTAGCCAGGCATTGCCATCAAGATCCATTTTATCCATGGGCTGTTCTATCAGTACTACTCCCTGGCTATGTAGCCAGTAGATCAGATCAATTGCCTTTTTACGGTCGTTCCACCCTTGGTTTGCATCTACATATAGCGGTAGATTACTCACGCTTCTGATCGTCTGGATAATCTCTTTATCGTTTTCCGCACCTAGTTTTACCTTCAATACTTGAAACCCTTTGGCATCGGCAACCTTTTCTTTAAGCACTTCTGGCGTATCAATACCTAAAGTATAAGACGTAAGCGGCATCTTCGCAGGATTGGCTCCATAGACCTCATAACATGGCTTCTGCAGTAGTTTGCCATTGATATCGTTCAGCGCAATCTCAATGGCAGCCTTTATAGCCGGATGACCAGCATCAATGCTATCCAGGTAACTGATGATGTCTGGAAAACTAAAAGGCGCAGTAAAACGGCTCCAGTCTACCTTACTCAAAAATATTTCTGCAGTATGATAACTTTCACCAAGGTAGGGAACCATCGAAGCCTCACCATAACCATCCGTATTTTCATAGCGTAGCCTGATTAATAAAAGCGGCGTACTTGTCCGGGAAAACCTGGATATAGCAAACGGATGTTTAAGTTCTAAATTAAATGCGATATGGGCTGCCTGCATGGTTGTTTCCTGGCTTTTGGTAATATCAAAGTTAAAAAAAAGAGTGCCTCACCGAATGTAAAAATAATATCCCTAATATTGCGCGTAATATGATCAGCACAATCTATCAGCCGTTTAAAAACTTCGATTTCAAGTATGAGCACTGCTTTTTAAGCGGAGACACCTTTACCAGTCCTGTGGTACAAACCAATGTATTACCGGCATGGCTATTAGAGGTTGCAAATTTTAGCGGGGATGAGCAGATAAAACTGCTGGATGAAACTATCAGATCATATAACACTTTAAAAGTGCCCGTAAACGAAGAAGTGCTCACTCATTTTATAGGTCCGCTGGAAGATAAAATTGCTGCAGCTTTTGATAAGGGCTTTGAAGGGGTTTCCCAATTAGAAGAAATAGATTTGTTTAGATGGATTGGGAAGTTTTTATACAGCCTTATCTATATTGAAATGCATGCCGCAGTTGGGCAACAGCAACTGAGCAGTGACGGACTAAATATGTCGCAAGGACTGATGCATAAATTCGGTAACCTGCAGACTATGATACAGAGCATTTACCTCAATGTAGAATTTGAAGATTTTACCCCCTGGTCTTTTGTAATTGTACCATTAGAAGAGCAGCAAGTTCCTTTTAGTTTCCGGGATGAAATCAATACACTAACCTTTTCCTTAAAATTGAAAAATTTCGGGATCATTGCCTGTCTGCAGGATAATGGTACCAATAAGAGGTATCACCAGGAAATACTGGATCAGATTGGTTCGAAACCTGTTAGTGAGCAGCAATTTGAAGAACTTTGCGCAAGGTTCTTTTATTCTGCGTATTTATTTAACCGGTTGCCGGAATATACGGTAATGCCGGTAGAAGGGTCAATCTATATTGATGCAATGCCATTACGGGGAACAGGTAATAAGCCCTTATTTGACGTATGGCAGCATAAGATTTATGCACAAGTTTTAGAAAACTTCTGGAAACCATGGGGAAACCTGCTGATGGAAATCAGGAAAGACCCCAATGCACCAACAAGTTACTTTAATCCGCCTTCTTTGCCCGTTGCCGGTTAACCCGAGAACCTGGCAAGCAGTGCTTCGATAAAATGCGGAATGATACCTGGTACAAGTAACACGGTAATGATCATGCCTGCCAATGCACCAAATAAGTGTGCATCGTGATTGATGTTATCTCTTGAGCTTTTAGACATATAATAAGTGTACAAGAGGTATAACACTCCAAATAATGATGCCCAGATGGGAATTGGCAAAGGAAAAATCACCAGTGTGCTTAATGGATAAAATAAGATATAGCTGAACAATACTGCAGAAATTGCACCCGATGCGCCCAGGCTATGGTAGTGAAAATCATTCTTATGCTTAAAAACAGAAGGGATATCACTTAATATCAATCCGAAAAAATAAATCAGGCCGAATCTCCAGCTACCTATTGTTTGTTCTAAGGTGAATGCAAAGGCATAAAAGGTAAACATGTTAAAAATTAAATGCATCCAGCTGCCGTGGATTAATCCGCTGGTAAGTAAAGTGTATACATTGCTTTTACGGTAAACACTATAAGGGTGCAGCATAAACTTTCCGTAGAGGCCGGCATCGTTAAATGCATAGACACTCGTTACTAAAGTGAATAGAAATATTATAGAGGCAACAGGTGTATTTTGAAGATACTCGATCATGTTATTTCAAATTGATTTTGATATTTTTTTGCAATCTAACAATTGGATAGCGCAAATGGGTGCTTTCGTAATAATTTGAATTCTTGTACACAAATTCTAATTGAGCACGCGGATTTTTAGCAAACTCTGCATCTGCTGATTTTTTCTGATCCAGTTTTTTCTGCAACTCGGGGTTATCTTTTAATAAACCGGTTGCTGTATCTTCAAAAACATACGCTGAATAATGCTCCTTCTGGTCTAAAATAGAATCGAAAAAGTTCCAGTTAAAGAAAGAATCGGTAGCTTGCGGTTCTAATGTTTCTACAATATACCTGTTTTGCGGTTGATTTACATACACAATATAATCACCTGCATAAAATTTTAGGGATAGTTGTTTTGTGGTCAGTTGCACCGTATTGTGCAGATAGTGGCCCTCATAAGGTCTGGCCGCTGTTTTGTAATCTGTAATATAATAGCTGTCTACTTCCAATTCGCTATCATTTGCCAATTGCTGCACTTTAATCCCATTTAATTTTAATAATGTAATTACCCTGTCCCAGGCTTTTGGAATCACGTAAGCTACAGGTTTTTCTACCGTTACCAGTGGCTCAAATTTATTCCAGTATTTGATTTGTTTGGTAAAGGGCTCATTGCGGTCATAATACAGCCTGTCTGCCCCGCTTACTGTACTAGGCTTATACTTTGCAGTAAATCCTTTGAAAGTAAGGGAGTCAAATACTTTTTCATCCAGCTTCCAGCTTAGTGGGAATGACTGCTGCTTTGCCACGGCTTCGTCTGCTTTACGCTTATTCTGTCCTATTATCTTCGCATCGCGGCTAACCAGATCAACATAGGTCTGCAATAACTTATAAGTAGATTCTACCCTTTTATTGAAAGCTTTTAGCATATGCGTTTCTGGCATAAAGCCAATCGTATTATGCAGTGCTGCATACCCGGTAGAATACCTTGGCGATTCGATAAAGCCGGTAATACCTGCTTCGGGTGTTTCTTCTACAGAATTGATGTAAGGAATGAGTTCAAAGCCTTTTTTCTGCATCTCTGAATAGAGATCTGGAACCATATTTTGCGTCAGATAGCCCGATAATAGTGAATTTAACTTATCCTTTTGCGTAGGGATCAGTGTCATGGTGTATTGGTAATCGGCTCCATTACTGGTATGTGTATCTACAAATACTTCTGGCTGCCAGGTATTAAATAGCAGTTGAAAGGCAGCAGAATTTTTAGAATCAGTTTTTATGAAATCCCGGTTCAGGTCGTAATTTTTGCTGTTTCCCCTAAAGCCATAAGCTTCAGGGCCATTCTGATTGGCCCTTGATGTGCTGGTGCGGTTAAAAGAACCGTCAATATTATACACAGGAATGATACAGATCACTACATTAGAAGGCAATTGGTTATTCTTTAATAAATCTCTGGCGAGCATCATGGAGGCATCAATTCCTTCTGGTTCCCCGGGATGGATACCATTATTGATCAGCAATATCCGTTTGTCGGACTTTCTGATTGCTACAGGATCAAATACCTTGTCTCTGGATAATACCAGCAGATTAAGTGGTTTGCCAAAATCAGTACTTCCATAAGAAAATAATTTAGCCTGAGGGTAGGTTTTTGCCAGTTCTTTATAGAACAGTATGGCATTATCGTAAGTTGTAGTTTGATTTTGATTACTGCGCTCATACGGGGTTTGCTGGGCGGCTAGTTGAAGTGTCGTAAAAGATATAAGGAGCAGGAAAGTATATTTCATTGATCTGTTTTTTGCTGGAATTAATAAGCTCTGAATGTTTTTCTGGAAAGGCCGATCATTCCGAAATTATATTTTAAACCGATAGAAAGAAAGGTGTAAATATCTGGCATTTCACTTTTATAAGTAACTTTCGAATTATTATATCCATCAAGGTCTTCACCTGTGGTAATATTTGCCTGATAATTTATGTTGAGGCCATATCTGTAAAAACCTTCCCGGTCGGGCAAATATAAATTGATGCCCAAATTGAGTGGGAGATAGAGATCTTTGGAATATTTTTGGCGCACCCTGATGGTATTGGGATCAGCTGTAGTTGGCGGAAGGGTATAAAGTGTACTATTCTTAATTACGCCTAATCCAGAACCTATATAAAGGCCCCTGATCCAATTGGAACCGCCCCGATAACGGTCGTCCATGAATTGTCCTAAAGCTATTTTTCCAATAACTGCAGCCGCCTTATAAGAATTAACAAATTGCTTTCTTCCCACATCATTCCGATAGTCGCCCCCATTGATTTCCCCTTTTTGGATTTCCATTCCCAAGCTGATAAAAGGAGTAAACAAGTAATCTAACGTGCCATATCCGGCTAAACCAAAATCATGTCCCGGAACTTCTGTAAAAGACTGTGTTGCACCTAACCCTGCACCGATAGAAAGCTTATAGAAGTTTGATTGTGCCGAGATGGAAAGGGTAATAAAAAATAAGAGCGCGGATATAAGGATGCTTTTCAAGTTATTTGACGGGTTTAATGTTAAAAGTATGATCTTTAATTAACTTTACTTTTTTTTAAAATTATGCTAAAATATCATAACAGTGGTAATTCTTTGCAAAATAGATTTATCAAATATGTAAAAATCGATACACAGTCTGATCCTGCCTCAGAAACTATTCCTTCTACGGAAAAGCAAAAGGATTTGGGAAAAGTGCTTGTAGAAGAACTGCTGGCAATCGGGATTAAAGATGCCCATCTTGATGAATATGGATACGTATATGCCACAATCCCTTCAAACTCTTCAAAGGACATTCCGGTAATCTGCTTTTGTTCGCATATGGATACTTCTCCGGATTGCAGTGGTTATGGGGTTAGCCCTATTATCCATCAGAATTACCAGGGAGAAGATCTCATCTTGCCGGATGATCCAACTATTGTTTTAAAAATGAGTGAGCATCCTGATCTGAAAGACCAGCTGGGTAATGACATCATTACTGCTGGCGGAACTACACTTTTGGGTGCAGATAATAAAGCAGGAGTGGCAGAGATTATGGAAGCCGCAACTTTTTTGATGGGGCAGCCTGAAGTGATACATGGTACGATCAAAATTCTTTTTACGCCAGATGAAGAGATTGGCAGAGGGGTAGATAAAGTTGATCTGGAAAAATTAGGGGCGGACTTTGCTTATACGATTGATGGGGAAACGTGTGGTTCTATTGAGGACGAGACTTTTTCTGCTGATGGGGCAACATTACTACTAAATGGGGTAAGCACACATCCGGGATTTGCAAAAGGTAAAATGGAAAGCGCAATCAAAATCCTTGGTGATATAATCAATGCTTTGCCAAAAGATAGATTGACACCAGAAGCAACAGATCAGAAAGAAGGGTTTATACATCCTGTATCCATACAGGGAGCTGTAGAGCAGGCAGAAGCACATTTCATTATCCGTGATTTTGATGATACGCTGCTGGCAGAACATGGGCGGACGCTGGAAGCAATAGTTGAAAAAGTGATGGTTCTTTATCCGGGTTCTACTTACGAACTAAAGATTAAACCGCAATACCGCAATATGAAAAAGGTATTAGAAAATTATCCGCAAGTGTTGGAATATGGGGTGCTTGCGATTGAGCGTGCCGGCATTAAAGCAAAAAAACAAAGTATAAGAGGTGGTACAGATGGTTCGAGATTATCTTTAATGGGATTGCCATGTCCGAATGTTTTTGCAGGAGAGCATGCTTTTCATGGGAAACAAGAATGGGCATCGGTGCAGGATATGGAAAAAGCCGTAAATACGATTATTAACATCGCCGTAATTTGGGAAGAGAAAAGCATTTAATAAATTACAGATTGTTGCAGGTATGTTTCTATTGAATTGCTTGCAACAATTTGCTTATAGTGTAGATACCCTCATCTCTGCAAGGTACTGGTCCTCCCCATCGTCAAACAGCAAATGACATTCCCATCCACATTCCTTAGCAATACTTTTTAACGTTTGCGGATCAATGTAGACCCAATTGAACCATTCTCCTTTTTCCTCTTTATAGGCATATTGGTATGAAACCTCTCCGTAATATTTATCGGCCGGCAATTCTCCACCCTCATATAAATACGTGATATCTGATGTGTCAAAAAGTAATTGTCCGTCGTCATTAAGCAGCGACTTTGCATGGACAAGGAAATTTTTAAAACCTTCAATTGTACCTGTAAGGCCAATCCCATTCATCAGAAATAGCAGCGTATCAAATTTCTCACTCTGGTATTTAAAGATGTCTCCTTCTATCGCATTTAACACACCGCGACTTTTCATAATTTCTACGGCTGTAGATGAAATATCTAATGCAACCACGTCGAACCCCCGGCTTTGTAAGATCAATGCGTGGCTGCCTGCGCCTCCGCCAACATCAAGTACTCTTCCCTCGCAAAGATCCATAGCTTCCAGTTCAATGTCTGGCATCTCTTCTTCCGTTCGGAAGAAAATATCTACTGGCATTTCTTCTGGCTCATCGTAAGAATTATGTAGCCATAAAGTTTCTGCAGTCCCATTTGAAAACTGATCTTGTAAAGCTTTTCCAAAAACATCCATGGCGATAAAGATACCAAATATTCCTTATCCGGGGATAGGCAAGCTGTTCCCTTCTTCTCTTTTTCCGTAATATTCAATCCTTGTTTTAGGAAGGCTTTCCGGATAGTTTTCCCGGATAAAAGCGATCATTCCCTCCCTTACATCGCAGCGCAGATCGAATGCCTGCGAAGAGTTTCTGGCACTCATTAAAAACCTGACTTCCACTGTAGCTTCTTTATTGTCAGTTAGCTGTACGACATTTACTCTTTTGTCCCATAAGGGATGAGTGATAAGGATGCGTGTTAACTCTTCTCTTAAAGGGGGGATCGGGATTGTATAATCAAGATACAGAAAGACTGTGCCCAGCAACTGTGCTGATACACGCGTCCAGTTTTGAAAAGGTTTTTCGATAAAATATGTAATAGGAAGGATTAGCCGTCGCTGGTCCCATATGTTAACCACTACATACGTTAGCGTAATTTCTTCTACACGGCCCCATTCTCCTTCGACGATTAAAACATCATCTATCCGTATCGGTTGTGTAAAAGCGATCTGAAATCCCGCTAATAAATTTCCTAAGGATTTCTGGGCAGCAAAACCGATAATAATACCACCAATACCTACACCAGTAAGTAAACCAGCACCAATTTTACGCATGCTTTCAAAACTTAGCAGTACGATAGATATGGTGACCAGTACGATAAGAGAGACTACAAATTTTCTGATAAACTGTAGTTGCGTCCGTATTTTCCGTTCCTTCAGATTGTCTTCCTTATTAAGGTCGTACTTGTGGTAAAAATGATCTTCCAGTACTTTGATGGCACGGATTAAAATCAGCGCAAAGATGACGGTAAGTGATATTTCGATGATCCGTCCAATTTGTGCCTTTATGGCGAGGTTCATCACCATAAATCCCATTGATATATTTAACAGGAGCAGCGGTACAAAGATGCTGACTGGCCCATCCATATGTTTGATAATAGATTCGATCTGAAAAGTTGCCCAGTATTTAGAGAAAAATTTAAAAAGCTTCCTGATGATAAACGTCAGGATTATCCCTAAGGCAATGGCAACAAATGCAATGATTATGTTTTGAATAAACTGTGGTATTGGATAGCCAAAAAAATCATCTATATACTCCATGCTGGTTCTTTATTAAAATTATATTCCTGGTGATATTCCGGAATGGAAACATGCTTAAATCCAAGTTCTTTGATACGCTGTGCAAACTTCTGTTGTACATCATATTCTCCATGTACTAGAAAAAGCCTTTTTACTAACGCGGGGTCCTGGCAGGACAAGAACTGAAGTAAATCTTCATAATCTCCATGGGCACTCATTGATCTGATGGATTGGATTTCTGCACGTACAGGTAGGTTCTCCCTAAATAGATAAACAGTTTTATCCCCTGCCATCAGTTGGCCTGCCAACGAATCGGGAGAAGCATAACCAACCATCAGTATAGTGTTTTTCTGATCGCTTACATTATTTCTGATATGATGTCTGACCCTTCCTCCTTCTGCCATACCCGAGGCAGAGATAATCACACATGGGCGATGGTCATTATTTAAAGCTTTAGATTCTGCCACGCTTTCAATGAATTTAAGACCTTTAAAACTAAAAGGATCTTCATCTATTTTCATCACCTCTTTAACACCATTATTGTATACTTCAGGGTGGTTTTTAAGTACCTGGGTGGCCTGGATGGAAAGTGGACTGTCTACGTAGTAAAATACATCGGGTAGTTTATTCTTTAGTTCCAGATTATTTAATGCATATAAAAGTTCTTGCGTACGGCCAACACTAAAGGCTGGAATAATAACTTTACCTTTTTTAGTATTACAGGTATGGTTAATAATGTCGTAAAGCATATGCTCTATCGGAGCAAGGTCTTTGTGCAATGAATCACCGTAAGTAGATTCCATAATAAGGTAATCTGCCTGCGGGAAGGTTTGCGGACTTTTTAAAAGGAGATCCCCATATCTTCCTAAATCACCACTAAAAGTGAGCCTGGATGTTTCTCCATCTTCTTTGATTACCAAATGTACAGCAGCGCTGCCTACAATGTGGCCTGCGTCTGTAAACAACAGGGAGATATCAGCACTAATTTCAAAATTTTTATTGTAAGGCACCACTTTAAACTGACTGAGTGTTTGGATTACATCCTCCTCAGTATATAAAGGTTCTTCGGTTTCTTCCCCCTGATGATTGTGCCTGTTTGCATATTCTGCATCCTGGCTCTGTATCTTTGCAGAATCCATTAGCAAAATCCTTGTTAGATCCATTGTTGCCGGGGTACTGTAAATATTTCCCTTAAAACCAGCCGCAACTAAACGTGGCAGTAAACCACAGTGGTCAATATGAGCATGTGAAAGTACAACATAAGTTACAGCCGAAGGCTCAAACCCGAAACCGCTATTGAGTTTATCCGTTACATCGCCCATTCCCTGGAACAGGCCGCAATCCAATAATATCTGTGTATTGTCTTTTAAAGTAATCAGGTGTTTGCTACCGGTAACGGCGCGCGCAGCACCATGAAAAGCGATCTTCATCAGGAAAATAGGTTATAGCTGTAATAATGCCGGGCCAGCCGGCATTATCTATATAATTAAGCTTTTACTTTGGCAATAGTGTCTTTAACAGAATCAGCTACATCAGCAATTTTATCTTTGGATGCATCTAAAATGTCAGAGAACCAGTCGGCCACTTTGTCTTTTAGATCATCACTTTTATCTGTAGATAAGATTAAAGCCACCGCGGCACCAAGGGCAGCTCCTGCCAGTATACCTGCAACAATTTTTGTTTCTTTTGTCATAATAAGTATCTTTTGTTGATTGGATAACAATATGCAAAGAAAAAGGTTCATAATTATTTTATTTAGCCAATGTATTGGGGCGAAGAGGTATAATTATTGAACAGCGTAAACGAACAAAATCAACAATGATCAGGACATTATCTTATCTAAATCTTATTTTCGCCGTTTTGTATTTTCTGCAGTATCTCCAAAATGGAAATTCTTTTGTAATTTCTGGCCTGCTTGCTGCGGTAGTATTTAACTGGATGGCCTTGCGCAGTGTAGAAAATGGACAATTTAAGTGGACCGCTTTTCATTGGATACTTGCCGCATTAACCCTTTGTTTTGCCGTTCTTACAGGGTATAGCGCTGTTGCTATATTGCTGGACGCCATTGAATATAACTATTATCCAATATCCTCAACATTGCTTTTTGGCTCTGCTCTTTTATTCTCTTCGGTTATTCTTTTTCACCTTTATCTGTGCCTGGTTAAAAGTATTCAAAAAAAATCTGATCAACTATTTGATAATTAAACATATTAATCTATCTTTGCAGTCCCTAAATCGTAGGGAGAATACATAATTGTTTAACAAATTAAATACAAGCAAGTGAATACGTTAAGTTACAAAACTGTCTCTGCCAATGCTAAAACTGTTAACAAACAGTGGGTTGTTGTTGATGCACAAGGCGAGATTTTGGGGCGCTTGTCATCGAAGATCGCAATGATCATCCGTGGTAAAAACAAGCCAGAGTACACCCCACACGTAGACTGCGGCGATAATGTGATCGTTATCAATGCAGACAAGATTAAGTTGACCGGAAACAAGATGACTGATAAGGTGTATACATCTTACACAGGATATCCGGGTGGTCAGCGTTTCATTTCTCCAAAAGAGTTATTGGCGAAACATCCTAAGCGTGTTATCGAGAAAGCCGTTAAAGGTATGCTACCTAAAACAAAACTTGGTGCTAAATTATACACCAATCTTTTTGTTTACACAGGATCAGAGCATCCTCATGCAGCACAATCACCAACAACCATTACACTTTAATTAAAGGAAGAAAGAAATGTCAGTTACTAATACTTCAGGAAGAAGAAAAACTGCTGTTGCGCGAATCTACATGAAAGAAGGCAACGGTACTATTACTGTAAACAGTAAAGATCACAAAGTATATTTCCCTACATTACCATTACAATATATTGTTAACCAGAGTTTCGAAGTTTCTGAACTTACAGGTCAGTATGATGTAAAAGTAAACGTAGCAGGAGGTGGTATTAAAGGCCAGGCCGAAGCTGTTCGTTTAGCGATCGCTAAAGCTATTGTCGAATTAGATGCTGAGAAAAAACCGGCATTACGTGCTAAAGGGTTAATGACCCGTGATATGCGTATGGTTGAACGTAAGAAACCAGGACGCAAGAAAGCTCGTAAAAAGTTCCAATTCAGTAAACGTTAATCTTAAGGAGGAC
>Ga0247734_1000049_pt1 | contig 114940 bp, 106 predicted proteins | sample UWRJL103311B2_FD_180933 | JGI IMG/M metagenome (GOLD analysis project Ga0247734, IMG submission 180933) | Plant litter microbial communities from Arlington Agricultural Research Station in Wisconsin, United States - UWRJ-L103-311B-2 | ecosystem: Environmental > Terrestrial > Plant litter >...
GATCAAAACTACATTGCCGAAAGCTAAAGAACTGCGTCGCGTTGCTGAGCCGCTGATCACTTTGGCCAAAACAGACAGCCTGGCTAACCGCCGTCTGGCTTTCGACCGTACTCGTTCGAAAGCAATCGTTGGTAAGTTGTTCAACGATCTGGGCAAGCGTTATGCAACCCGTGAGGGTGGCTACCTGCGCATCCTCAAGTGCGGCTTCCGCACTGGCGACAACGCGCCTATGGCGTACGTCGAACTGGTTGATCGTCCTGCTGGCGGTGAAGCTGTATCCGCTGAGTAAGATGTCAGTCTGAAACAAAGAACCGGGCCTAGCGCCCGGTTTTTTGTGTCCGCAAGAAATGCTCCTTTTGTTCAAGCTTCCCCACGCGGCTAATCCCACTCTATGGGCAGTAGCGAGTTAGTAATTATCTATCGACATCCGCAATTTAATAAATTTGTAGGTGTAACGAGGATGATTAATACTCCCGTCCAGCCCATTAGCCGGCAGTTAAAAGACTGACAGAGGAAGTAGATCGTATGAGCCAGAATAAAACGCTGACCACCGCCAGTGGCGCTCCCGTAGCTGATAACCAGAATTCCCGCTCCGCAGGCCCGCGTGGTCCGTTGTTGCTCGACGATTTTCATCTGATCGAAAAGCTGGCTCACTTCAACCGTGAAAATATCCCGGAGCGCCGCGTCCACGCTAAAGGCTCGGGCGCTCACGGCACGTTCACGGTCACTCGCGACATTACCCAGTACACCAGCGCCAAGCTGTTCGATACGGTGGGTAAGCAAACTCCGATTTTCCTTCGCTTCTCCACCGTGGGTGGCGAGCGTGGCTCGGCGGATACCGAGCGCGACCCACGTGGCTTCGCGTTGAAGTTTTATACCGAAGAAGGCAACTGGGACATCGTCGGCAACAACACGCCTGTGTTCTTTATTCGCGATCCGCTGAAATTTCCCGACTTTATCCACACACAAAAGCGCCTGCCCCAGACCAACCTGAAAAGCGCGCAAATGATGTGGGACTTCTGGTCGCATTCACCTGAAGCGCTGCACCAGGTCACCATTCTGTTTTCTGATCGCGGCATCCCTGACGGCTACCGTCACATGCACGGCTTCGGCAGCCACACCTACAGCCTGATCAGCGCTGCTGGTGAGCGTCACTGGGTCAAATGGCACTACAAGACCAAGCAGGGCATCAAGAACCTCGCTCCGGCCGATGCTGCGCGTATTGCGGGCACTGACCCGGATTACGCCCAGCGCGATCTGTTCGGCGCCATCGAGAAGGGCGACTTCCCGAAATGGAGCGTCTGCATTCAGTTGATGACCGAAGCGCAAGCGGCTGCCCATCATGAGAACCCGTTTGATGTGACTAAAACCTGGTCGCAGAAAGAGTACCCGCTGATTGAAATCGGCGAGCTGGAACTCAATCGCAATCCGCAAAACTACTTCGCGGAAGTGGAGCAAGCAGCGTTCGGCCCGAGCAATATGGTGCCTGGCGTTGGCTTGTCTCCAGACCGCATGCTGCAGGGTCGTGTATTTGCCTATGCGGATGCTCACCGTTATCGTGTTGGCACCAATCACCAGCAGCTGCCGATCAACGCGCCCGTGAACCCTGTTCACAGCTATCAGCGTGACGGCTCCATGGCGTTCGGCACCAACGGCGGTTCGGCTCCCAACTACGAACCAAACAGCTACTCAGACGCGCCCAAGCAGGATCCTCGCTATGCGGAGCCAGCACTGGCGCTGAGCGGAGCGGCTGATCGTTTTGATCATCGCGTGGATGGCGACTATTACAGTCAGGCGGGCAAGCTGTTCAACCTGATGAATGCTGATCAGAAAGCGCTGCTCATCAATAACATTGCCGGTGCAATGGGTGGCGTTTCCAGTGATGTCGTACAGCGTCAATTGCAGCACTTCTACAAGGCCGACGCCGCTTACGGAGAAGGCGTCGCCAAGGCGCTGGGCGTTCAACTGGGCTAACTCGAAGTGATAAACAGAACCGCCCTCATTTGGGCGGTTTTTCGCATCAAAAGCCCTGGTTTTCGCTGCTTTTGGTCACTTTTCTATCCGTGAGCGAGTGACCTTCGACGCCGGTTGGTTCAGACTATGCGCTTTGAAGCAGGGGAGATGTGGGCGATGCTAGGCCACCCGGAAGTAATCGATTACCTAAACACGTTGCTGGTTGGCGAACTGGCAGCGCGTGATCAATATTTTGTCCACTCGCGCATGTATGAAGACTGGGGCTTTACCAAGCTCTATGAGCGCATCAATCACGAGATGGAAGAAGAGGCTCAGCACGCGGACGCATTGATGCGCCGCATTCTGATGCTCGAAGGCACGCCGCGCATGCGTCCGGATGATCTGGACGTGGGCACCACGGTTCCTGAAATGTTCGCAGCCGACCTGCGCCTGGAATACAAAGTGCGTGCCGCGCTGTGCAAAGGCATTGAGCTGTGCGAGCTGCACAAGGATTACGTGACTCGCGAAATCCTGCGTGTCCAGCTGAACGACACCGAAGAAGATCACACCTACTGGCTGGAAAAGCAGTTGGGTCTGATCAAAACCATCGGGTTGGAAAACTACCTGCAATCGCAGTTCTGATTCCCCCGGCGGCAACCATTAAAAAGCCCCTGTCATTTACATGACAGGGGCTTTTTTTGTTGCCTGGCGTTAACCGTCAGGCTTTATCGCGCAGCAGCAGTGGCTTGAGGTAGTGCCCTGTATAGGATTGCTCCATTTCGGACACTTGCTCAGGTGTACCCACGGCAATGATCTGGCCGCCTTTCGAGCCGCCTTCTGGACCAAGGTCCACCAGCCAGTCGGCCGTCTTGATCACATCCAGATTGTGCTCGATCACCACCACGGTATTGCCGTGGTCGCGCAGACGATGCAGCACGTCGAGCAATTGCTGGATATCCGCGAAGTGCAGGCCGGTGGTCGGCTCATCGAGGATGTACAGCGTCTTGCCGGTATCGCGCTTGGACAGCTCGCGTGACAGTTTCACGCGTTGCGCTTCACCGCCCGAGAGGGTCGTCGCCGATTGACCCAGCTTGATGTAGGAAAGACCGACATCCATCAAGGTCTGGAGCTTGCGCGCCAGGGCCGGAACAGCGTCGAAGAACACCCGGGCTTCCTCGATAGTCATTTCCAGGACTTCGTGGATGCTCTTGCCCTTGTACTTGATCTCAAGGGTTTCGCGGTTGTAACGCTTGCTCTTGCACACGTCGCACGGCACATAGATGTCCGGCAGAAAGTGCATTTCTACCTTGATCAGGCCATCGCCCTGGCAAGCCTCGCAACGCCCACCCTTGACGTTAAAGGAGAAACGCCCTGGCCCGTAACCACGCGAGCGTGATTCCGGTACGCCCGCGAACAGCTCGCGAATCGGCGTGAACAGCCCGGTGTACGTCGCCGGGTTCGAGCGCGGCGTGCGGCCGATCGGGCTTTGGTCAATGTCGACGACCTTGTCCAGATGCTCAAGCCCCTTGATGCTGTCGTGTGTCGCCGCTTCCAGCGTGGTCGCGCCATTGAGTGCAGTGGCGCTGAGCGGGAAGAGGGTGTTGTTGATCAGCGTCGACTTGCCCGAGCCCGAAACACCGGTTACGCAGGTCAACAAGCCGATGGGGATTTCCAGATCCACATTCCGCAGGTTATTCCCGCGCGCGCCCTTGAGGCTCAGCGACAGCTTCTTATTACGCGGCGTGCGCTTGGCAGGCACTTCGATCTTGACTCGGCCAGACAGGTATTTGCCAGTCAGCGAATCGGGGTGAGACATCACCTCGGCCGGCGTGCCTTCGGCGACGATATGTCCGCCATGCACACCCGCACCCGGGCCAATGTCGACCACATAATCGGCCAGACGAATCGCGTCTTCGTCATGCTCGACCACGATGACCGTGTTGCCGATATCACGCAGGTGCTTCAGGGTGCCCAGCAGCCTGTCGTTGTCTCGTTGATGCAGGCCAATCGAAGGTTCGTCGAGGATGTACATCACGCCGACGAGACCGGCGCCGATCTGGCTGGCCAGACGAATACGCTGGGCTTCCCCGCCAGAGAGCGTGTCAGCGCTACGATCCAGGGTCAGGTAGTCGAGACCGACGTTGACCAGGAACTGGAGACGCTCCCGGATCTCTTTGAGAATCTTGTCAGCGATTTCGCCGCGACGGCCAGTCAGCTTAAGCACGCCGAAATATTCGGTCGCATCGCCAATCGGCATGTTGGTAACCGCAGGCAGGGTCTTCTCGCCGACCCAGACATGACGGGCTTCACGGCGCAGGCGCGTACCACGGCAATCCGGGCAGGGCTGGGTGCCAAGGAACTTGGCCAGCTCTTCGCGCACGGTCGCTGACTCGGTTTCCCGATAGCGGCGCTCGAGATTGGGCACAATGCCTTCGAACGGGTGAGCACGCTTTACGATGTCGCCCCGATCATTCAGGTAGCGGAAGTCGACACTCTGCGAGCCGCTGCCGTTGAGCAGGATCTTCTGCGTGTCGGCGGGCAGCTGCTTGAATGGCACTTCCAGGCTGAAGTCGTAATGTTTGGCCAGCGAGCCAAGCATCTGGAAGTAATAGACGTTACGTCTGTCCCAGCCGCGTATGGCACCTTCGGCCAGCGTGAGCTCGGCATTGACCAGACGCTTGATGTCGAAGAACTGCTTCACACCCAGGCCGTCACAGGTCGGGCACGCGCCAGCCGGGTTGTTGAAGGAAAACAGCTTGGGTTCCAGCTCGCTGATGGCATGCCCGCAGATCGGGCAAGCGAAGCGAGCGGAGAAGATCATCTCTTCGCCAGGCTCGTCGTCCATGGGCGCAACCCAGGCGATACCGTCAGCCAGCTTGAGCGCGGTCTCGAAAGACTCCGCCAGACGTTGTTGCAGGTCGGCACGCACCTTGAAGCGGTCGACGACCACGTCAATGGAGTGCTTCTTCTGTTTATCCAGCTTGGGCAGTTCGTCCAGCTCGCACAAACGACCGTTGACCCGGGCGCGGACGAACCCTTGAGCGCGCAGCTCTTCGAACACCGACAGATGCTCGCCTTTACGCTCGCGGATCACCGGAGCCAACAACATCAACTTGCTGCCTTCGGGTTGCGCCAGCACCAGGTCAACCATCTGGCTGACGGTCTGCGCCTCCAGCGGAATGTCATGATCCGGGCAGCGTGGCTGGCCGACGCGAGCGTACAGCAGGCGCAGGTAGTCGTAGATTTCGGTGATGGTGCCCACGGTGGAGCGCGGGTTATGCGATGTGGACTTTTGCTCGATGGAAATCGCGGGCGACAAGCCTTCGATCGTGTCGACGTCCGGCTTTTCCATCATCGACAGAAATTGGCGGGCGTAGGCAGAGAGCGATTCGACGTAACGTCTCTGCCCTTCGGCGTAGAGTGTGTCGAAGGCCAGCGACGATTTGCCAGAACCGGAAAGCCCGGTGATGACGATCAGTTTGTCGCGTGGCAGGGTGAGGTCGATGTTTTTCAGGTTGTGGGTTCGGGCCCCACGAATCAGGATCTTGTCCAAAGTGGCCTCGCTCGGCGGGCGTCGCAAACGTTGGAGTATACGGCGAAACACTGGATGGATGCACACTATCTGTCAGTCAGCAGGCTTAGATGAAGACTGTGTCATGCAGGCGCGTCATAGCGTCGCGATATACCCCGTCAATCGATGGGACTGGTAGAATCGCCGCCGGTTCACATGAGGTTTTTCCATGCACGATCCCCACAGCGAACGAATGAGCGGCGGCGAGACACGCGCAGCAGGCGGTTTGGCGCTGGTTTTTGCGTTCCGCATGCTTGGCATGTTCATGGTTTTGCCCGTGCTGGCGACCTATGGCATGGACCTGGCAGGGGCGAGCCCGGCACTTATCGGGTTGGCAATCGGCGCCTATGGCCTGACTCAAGCCTTTTTGCAGATTCCGTTCGGTATCATTTCCGACCGCATCGGGCGTCGGCCGGTGATTTATTTCGGCCTGATCATTTTCGCCCTGGGCAGCGTGCTGGCGGCCAATGCCGATTCCATCTGGGGGATCATCGCCGGGCGAATCCTTCAGGGTGCAGGCGCGATCTCGGCGGCGGTCATGGCATTGCTGTCCGACCTGACCCGCGAACAGCACCGCACCAAAGCCATGGCCATGATCGGCATGACCATCGGTCTGTCGTTCGCCATCGCCATGGTGGTCGGTCCGTTGCTGACCAGCGCGTTTGGCCTGTCCGGATTATTTCTGGCCACCGGTGGGATGGCCTTGATCGGTATTCTGATCGTGGCGTTTGTCGTCCCGCACAACACCGGCACCTTGCAGCACCGTGAGTCAGGCGTTGCGCGCCAGGCGCTGGGGCCAACCTTGCGCCATCCGGATCTGCTGCGTCTGGATTTGGGTATCTTCGTGTTGCACGCGATGCTCATGTCAAGCTTTGTGGCCTTGCCCCTGGCGCTGGTGGAAAAAGCCGGTTTGCCCAAGGAACAGCACTGGTGGGTGTACCTGACTGCGTTGCTGATCTCATTTTTCGCAATGATTCCCTTCATTATTTATGGTGAGAAGAAGCGTCAGATGAAGCGCGTGCTGATCGGCGCCGTCGGCGTGCTGATGCTCACTGAGCTATTCTTCTGGGCGTACGGCGATTCGTTGCGAGCGCTGGTGATAGGTACAGTGGTATTCTTCATCGCGTTCAACCTGCTGGAAGCGTCTTTGCCCTCGCTGATCAGCAAGGTGTCGCCGGCCGGCGGAAAAGGGACGGCCATGGGAGTTTATTCCACGAGCCAGTTCCTTGGTTCAGCCGCAGGTGGGATACTCGGCGGCTGGTTGTTCCAGCATGGCGGCCTTGACGTGGTTTTCCTCGGAGGCGCGGCGCTGGCTGCAATCTGGCTGGCCGTTGCAGTGACCATGCGTGAGCCGCCTTATGTGACGAGCCTTCGTCTGCCGTTGTCGCCGCAAGCGCAGCGTGATGCAGGCCTGGCAGAGCGGCTCAAGGCGGTAAAGGGCGTAACGGATGCCGTGGTGGTCGCTGAAGAGGCGGCCATATACATCAAATTAGATACAGAACTATTGGATCGCGCGTCTCTGGAACGGATGGTCAACCCAGCGACAGAAGCGTGCGAAGCCTAGGAGAGCGTTATGGCCCGTGGGGTTAACAAAGTCATATTGGTCGGTACATGCGGCCAGGATCCCGAAGTTCGCTACCTGCCTAACGGTAACGCCGTGACCAACCTGAGTCTGGCGACCAGCGAACAGTGGACCGACAAACAAACCGGTCAGAAGGTCGAGAAGACTGAATGGCACCGTGTTTCGATGTTCGGCAAAGTTGCCGAGATCGCTGGCGAATACCTGCGCAAGGGTTCCCAGGTTTACATCGAAGGCAAGCTGCAGACCCGCGAATGGGAAAAAGACGGTATCAAGCGTTACACGACTGAAATCGTCGTCGACATGCAAGGCACCATGCAACTGCTGGGCGGCCGTCCACAAAACGACGGCGCTCCACAAGGTCAAGGTGGCGGCGGTTATCAGAACTCCGCACCACGTCCACAGCAGTCGCGCCCTCAGCAGTCCGCGCCACAGCAACAGCCACAACGCGAATCCCGCCCGGCCCCGCAACAGCAGGCGCCACAACCGGCAGCGGATTTCGACAGCTTTGATGACGATATTCCGTTCTAGGGATCCGTTGACTAAAAAACCCAGCTCCTCGCGGAGGCTGGGTTTTTTTCTGCCCGATAACTCTAATTGATCTAAAACAAGCAAGATAGACGTGGTGTTATATGTTGGGAATTTTTTACTGTCTGCTGTAGGAATGGTCTGATTTTTTTGTGAGTCAACAGTTAGTAATTGTTTTGTTTTTTGGTGCGATTAATATCTGTCTCTGATTTTTTTGGAGTGGATATTGTGCTGGACGATGAAGGGGTCAAGCAGAAGCCTGAGATTGTCTTGGAAGATAACAAGACTGATTATGAAATCAAGGGGCTAAGAGAGGGTTATATCCGCTATTGTGACGAGGTTATGGAGGCGGCGCCGCCTTACTGTATTATCACTTGGCCAATGAAAGCGCTAGGGGGATTACTCTTCGTAATAGGCTTGTTGGTCATTATTTTTGGCCCCAGATATGTGACTTACAACGTATTGTCAGGCCCTTCTTTTTCCGAGTTTTTCCAGCTATACCCGGGACCAATTGCTACCGCGGGCTCGTTTATCTATGGCGCAGGTGCCTGGATTGACAGTACAGGTTATGAGAAATTGATTAGCCCGGAGGACTTCCTGGGTTTGAAGTATGATCTGGTCGTGCCGAAGGGCTCAAAACCCATCGGTGACATACTGATTCAGCATGTTGATGGAGATACTTATCAAATAATTAGAGTCGAATCTCCCGCTATCAATAACGCCGAAGCATTCTGAATATTGTGTCAGGTGCAATTACTCCATAAGTCGTGTCGAACTATTTCTACACGACCCGTGGTCAATGTGATTTGGCTATTCGGATGTGTAAGACCTTAGCAGACGCATGGGGTCACATTACAACCCCAACTCCGACAACCCCGGATGATCATCCGGACGGCGACCCAGCGGCCAATGGTATTTGCGCTCGGACTCTTTGATCGGCATGTCATTGATGCAGGCGAATCGGTTGGCCATTAGACCATTGGCGTCAAACTCCCAGTTCTCGTTGCCATAGGAGCGGAACCAGTTACCTGAATCGTCGTGCCATTCGTAAGCGTAACGTACTGCAATTCGGTTGTCGGTGAAGGCCCAGAGTTCTTTGATCAGCCGGTAGTCCAGCTCCTTCGCCCATTTGCGGGTCAGGAAGGCTTTGGCTTCTTCGCGATCGGTGGCGAATTCGGTGCGGTTGCGCCATTTCGTGTCGAGGGTGTAAGCCAGCGAGACCTTTTCAGGATCGCGGCCATTCCAGCCATCTTCGGCGAGGCGGACTTTCTGGATTGCGGATTCCCGGGTGAAGGGCGGCAAAGGTGGGCGGGTTTCGTTGCTGGATGACATGGCAGAACCTCCGTATGGTCAATCGGGTGATGAGCTTGTGGCTGGAGAGGAGTCCTTCAGGGCTGAAGTCAACAGCAGCTGTGCCATGTCCTGTGCATTGTCGGCGGCATTGTGATCGCCCATGACCAATGCGAGGGTGATGGCGCCGTCTATCAATATCAGGAGCTGTTTGGCCAGGATTTCAGGATGTGTCACGTTTAATTGCTGACACAGCTCCAGGCTGTAGTTCAAAAGCTTTTGCTTGTGGGCTTTCGCCAACTGGCGCACGGGATCGGTCGGGTCACCGATTTCGCCTGCGGTATTGATAAAGGCGCAGCCACGAAAGTCTTCGGACTCAAACCAGCTCTTGAGCACGCTGAACATCGCAAGAATTCGCCCTTGGGCAGTTGCAGCCTTGTCTGTTTCGACACGAAACCAATGCATCCAGCGTTGATCGCGCACGCTCAGGGCCTGCACGGCCACTTCGTCTTTGGTGGCGTAGTAGCGATAAATGCTCTTGCGGGCCACGCCGGAGGTGCGTACCAGCAAGTCCATGCCCATGGCATGAATCCCGTTCTGATAGATAAGTTGCTCGGCGGTTTGCAGGATTTTGTCCTGCACTGTGGTAGTCGTCTTGGTCATGTGGTGGAGGGTAGAACGATCGTTCTACCCCGTCAAGCCTGACTCAAACCACCTGATCACCCTCCGGCACCACCTCGTTGGAGTTGGCCGGCGCCGCCGCACGGCTCAGGACAATCGGTACAGACTTGGCCGCCGGGACTTTACTGCGTTCAGCGTGGTGCCAGAGCGGCACCAGCGGGTTGCATTCGGGGTAGTACGCGGCGCTGCAGCCTTGCGGGATGTCGTAGGCGATGATTTGCATGGGGCCAACCTGGCGGGGGATTTCGGGCTCCACGGCGGTGGTCAGCGTCACCCAGTCGCCAGCAGCAAAGCCCAGGCGGATGATATCGTTGCGGTTCATGAAGATCACGGTACGGGTGCCGCTGACGCCGCGGAAGCGATCGTCATAGCCGTAGATGGTGGTGTTGAACTGGTCGTTGCTGCGCAGCGTCATCAGCTGCAGCACATCCCGACGTTCCTGGCTCTGTTCCACATCGTCATCTTCGGCCAGCAGGAGTGGGGTCATGAAGTGCGCTCGCTGGCTGTCGGTTTTCCACTCTCGCTGCGCAGCGGCCACAGGCTTGTGAAAACCTCCCGTTTCCCACATCCGGGTTTCCATGTCGTGGAAGATCTCCGGGTAGACCTCGCTGATGGCTTCGCGGATCTTTGAATAATCCGTGCGCCAGGCGTCCCAGTCGATGCGTTCGCTGCCGGATAACGTCGTCTTGGCGAGACTGGCCACGATGGTGGTCTCGGCCCGTACATGCTGGCTGACCGGTTCACCGTTGCCTTTCCAGCCATGGATGCAGCCGGTGCTGTCTTCAGTGCTGTAGCTTTGTTCAACGCCGTTCTGCCGATCGATTTCGATCTTGCCCAGGCAGGGCAGCAGCCAGGTATTTTTTGCCGTGACCAAATGGGTGCGATTGAGTTTGGTCGCGATCTGCACACTCAGCTGCAAGTCTTTCCAGGCGGGCTCCATGCGTGAGGTGTCGGGGATTGCCCGCAGAAAGTTGCCACCCAGGCCGATGAAGCCTCGCACGCTGCCGTCGAGGATGCCTTCGCAGGTTTCCACGGTGGCTCGGCCCTTTTTGGTAGGCACTCGGAAGCCGAACAGCGATTCGATTTTATCCACAGGGACTTTGCCAGGGTCCTCGCTGATGCCCACCGTGCGCTGGCCTTGCACATTGGAGTGGCCGCGCACCGGACAGATGCCCGCACCACGCTTGCCGATATTACCGCGCAGCAACAGCAGATTGACCAGCATCTGCACCGCGTCAACACCCTTGCGATGCTGGGTGATGCCCATGCCGTAGATGATCATCGCGCGTTCACTGCGTGCGTAAACCGTAGCCGCAGCTTCCATGGCGCCGCGTTGCAGGCCTGAGCGCATTTCCAGCACAGCCCAGTCAGACTCGCGGACCATCGCGGCAAACTCGCCGAAGCCCTCTGTGTGCTGTGCGATGAATTGCTGGTCAATCACGGCGGGTTCGCCTTTGATCAACGCCGCCTTGTCCATCTCGAACAGCGCTTTGGCAATGCCCATCACCGCAGCAATGTCGCCACCGATGGCGACCTGGTGATATTGGGTGCTGATGATTGTCGAGTCGGGGCCGAGCATTTGTGCAGGTGATTGCGGATTGACGAAGCGTTCAAGCCCGCGCTCGCGAATGGGGTTGAAGGTGATGATCGGCACATCGCGTTTACGCGCATCCTGCAGGTCATGCAGCATGCGCGGGCTGTTGCTGCCCACGTTCTGGCCGAAGAAAAAGATGCAGTCAGTGTGCTCGAAATCATCAAGCGTCACGGTCCCGACGGGCACGCCGATGCTTTCCTGCAAACCGACTGAAGTGCTTTCGTGGCACATGTTCGAGCTGTCAGGCAGATTATTGGTGCCGTAGGCGCGGGCGAACAGTTGATAGATGAACGAGGTTTCCAGCGACGCCCGGCCTGATGCGTAAAACGCCACGCTGTCAGGTTCCAGGGCGCGCAGTTGCGAGCCGATTTCGTGGTAGGCCTGCTCCCAGGTGGTTTCCTCGTAATGATCGGTCTGCGAGTTGTACCGCAGAGGGTGAGTCAGTCGACCGTGCTGCTCCAGGTCGTAGTCACGCCATTGCAACAGTTCCGTGAGTGAATGACGGGCAAAGAACTCCGGGCTGGTCTTGAGCGATGTGAGCTCCCACGCCGTGGCCTTGGCGCCGTTCTCGCAGAACTCCAGTGAATGAGGTTTGCCGGGCTTGGCCCACGCGCAACTGACGCAGGCAAATCCACCGGGCTTGTTTTGCTTCGTCAGGGCAAATGGAGCTTTGCGCAAGGCCTGCTCGCGCCACAGGATGTGCATCACGGACTTGGCCGAGCCCCATCCGCCCGAGGCGTCGGCGTAGGGGCGATAGTGTGCTTGAGGATGAATGAGCATTGAAGTTGCCTCTTGCAGCCGACGAAATACGGGCGGCTCTGACCGTCATGTGATGTCTGACGCAGCAGTCAGGACAAAGGTTCGGTGCCGATGCGCCAGCGGTAAGCTCATGTATCCAAGGGGCAAAACCGAACTTGTCGGGCAGATATCGATCAGTTCCTAGTGTTATTGATTGCCCGTGCCGCTGATCCAGAGGAACTCTGCGTTTTGTCGAATTTCAAGTCCATATTCCTGCTGTGCCTGCTGCTGTGTGTCGGCAGCTTCAATCTCCAGGCGGCAGAAGCGCCCGCCGCCCCAGCGGCACCCGCACCCACCACACCCGGCGCCGCACTCTCCGCTTTATTGCCCGACGACTCTGCCGCACCGGCTGCGCCCGAAATCCTGCTCCGGGGCGGGTTGCTTGGCGCCATCAGTTCGGGCATCGACGATGTGCAGGACAAGCTCGACCTGGATGGCAACTGGCTCAAGAGTTGGCGCTTGCGGGCGGATCGGGCGGCCAATGAGCTGGATAAACTGGTCAGCAGGCCTACGCCGGAGACCCAATGGGGTTCGGTGGGCGACTTTCTAATGCTCTCGATGGCGTGGATCGGCACCTTTGCCATCCTGACCATTCTGGGAAGCTTCATCGCAGTACGCCTCAATCGCCGACCGTTCATGATGATTCGCGAACGCAGCCAGGCACTGCTCGGCTATGTGTTGCCGTACACTTTGCCTGCGATTGTCAGCCTGCCGCTGACCTTGTACGTCAGCCACTTCATGGACACCTCAGTGGGGCGTGCGCTGGGATTGTGTTTTGCCTACGCGACCAGCAGCGGCATCGTGTCTACCTCCGTGTTGCTGTGCGTGATCGTGATGTTCAACTACGGCCATAAGCGCGCAGCGGTGCGGATGATCCGTCGCTATGCGCCAAAACCCTTGTTCGTCATCGGTTTCCTCGCGGCCCTGAGCGATGCCTTGACCAGCCCGCAGATCGCTCGGCAGATCGGCAGTAACGTCACCACCAGCGTGGCGGTGTTTACCGGTTTGTTCGCCTCGGTGGTGTTTTGCATCCTGATCATCAAAGTGCGCCGCCCGATTGCCCACCTGATTCGCAATCGCTCACTGAGCAGCCGACTGGCGCAGCCTGCGCTGCAACAGTCGTTGAAGATATTCTCCAACCTCTGGCACCTGCCGATTCTGTTGATGATCCTGGTCTCGGCCATCAGCCTGATCGGCGCGGGCGAAGACAGCCAGAAGGCATTGCGCTGTGCACTGTTCACCACGATTCTGCTGATCGCCACGGTATTCCTGAGCACCGTGTTCCAGCACCTCTTCAAGCCCGCTGAAAACCGGGCGCGGGGCGTGCACGTCTACCGGGCGCGTTTGCTGAGCCTGGCGCACGCGGTGATGCGGATTATCCTGGCCGTCTCGTTCATTGAAATCCTCGGCCGCATCTGGGGTTTCTCGATGTTCGAGTTTGCCCAGCGCAACACCCTGGGCCGGGTTATCAGTGAATCCCTGAGCAGCATTGGTCTGATCTTTCTGGTCACCTGGCTGCTTTGGGTTGTGCTGGATACGGCGATTCAGGAAGCCTTGAAGCCGCCGGTCCATCATCGCTCCAATCGCCAGCCGAGCACGCGGATCAAGACCATCCTGCCGCTGCTGCGTAACGCGATCAAAATCATTCTGGTGGTGATCTGCGCCATTACCACCATGGCCAATCTGGGCATCAACGTCGCGCCGCTGCTGGCCGGTGCCGGTGTGGTGGGCCTGGCCATCGGCTTCGGTTCCCAGCAACTGGTGCAGGATGTCATCACTGGTCTGTTCATCATCATCGAAGACACTTTTTCCATCGGCGACTGGGTGGTGCTCAGCACGGGGCACTCCGGCACCGTGGAAAGCCTGACCATCCGCACGGTTCGCCTGCGAGACGGCAAGGGCTTCGTGCATTCGGTGCCGTTCGGCCAGATCAAGGCGGTGACCAATCAGTCCAGGCAGTTCGCCTACGCGTTCTTCTCGGTGCAATTCACCTACGACTCGGACATCGACAGTGCCTTGTCGCTGATCCGTGAAACCGGGCAGTCGATTTCCGAAGACATCCTGCTCAAGAGCAACCTGCAAGGGCCGCTGGAAGTGTTCGGCGTGGACCGCATGGACCTCAACGGCGTGGTGCTGACGGCGCAGTTCCGGACGTCCTCCGGCGGGCAGTACAGCGTCGGTCGGGCATTCAACGAGCGGCTGAAAAAACTTGTGGATAAATCCGATGACGTACGCTTCGCGCAGACTTATCCACAGACCGTGATGAGCCCAAACGCCGGGCATGTGCAACAGCTGTCGGTGGACAGGGACGCGCAACCGGCGTCGGGCAAAGGCAATGTGGTGAATGTCGACGGCTCCGAAAGCCCGCCGGTGAAGTCGAGCTAACGCAGATGCAATCCTGTAGGAGCTGCCGAAGGCTGCGAAGGAGATATGCCTGAAACACCGCTTTCGCAGCCTTCGGCAGCTCCTACAGATTGCGGTCGGCAGTGGGTAAAGGTCACCGCAACAACCGATCCCGCACCTGCGCGATGGCCTGCTGGTCCAGCTCCAGCCAGTACTGCGGTTTGCCTGCGATGGTCGCCGCAGCGGGTATGCCGTCCCGGTAAACCAGACGATTACCCACCAATGCCGGAACCTTGTTGCCTGGCAGCAGGGTGCCCACCAGGTTCAACGGGTCGACGCCGCTCAGGCTAATCAGGCTGCCATCCAATGGCCGCTTGCGGATTTCCCTTAGCACCGGAATCGCCTCAGGCAGCGCGAATTGCTCCCCCGCCAAGCCGCTGACAAACCGGCCGCCGCGTATCTCACCTCGAGCTTCGAGGCGATGGAAGGTGCGCAGCAGCTCGCGCCAGCTTGGCAGCCAATCCGCCTCACGCTCCAGCAAGCGCCAGAACACCACGCCATAGCGGCGCAGCAAGGTCATCGCAATGTGCTCAAGCACGGCGGGGTCGATGGCTTGAGGGCGTTTGCTTTCCGTGGCGACAGGTTGAGGCGTACGGCGTAACAAGGCCCAACGCCCGGCATCGTCCATGCCACCGATAAACGCGCCGCGATTGCGCCTGCTGGTACCCGCCGAGCGTTTGCTGGCGGGAGTGATCAGGGCGCGCAAACCGGCAAAACTGTCGGCATTGACCAGCCCGGCAGCGACCAATTCCTGCAAGGCGATTTCCAGTTCGGTGCGCAGCAGATGCGCTTCGCTGACCAACTCATCAAAAAACATCGCGCCGTGGCTGCTCAGTGCGGCGTGGACCTTCTGTGCTTTGAGCGACAGCTCTTCAGGTGAGGATTGCCCGGTCAGCCCGCTCCACAGATTCAACTGGCTGCGTGGCAACAACACAATCGGCGTACTGCGCAGCGCGGCGGCACCGGGTTTGCCATTGGCAGCCAAACGCGTCCAGACCACTTTGCCCGAACGACAGATTTCATCCAGCCAGCTCGGCGAGTAATCCTTGAGCCGCGCGGGCAATAGATCGCTGTCCCACGCCCCGGCTGCGGCGCTGAAGCCTTCCAGTTGGTTGATGATTTCCGGCAATGCGGCTTGGCCCTGGCTGCGGGTGCTGGTGGATAAATGCTGCCAGTCGAATAGAAAACGCATGAAGTCTTGCAACGACACGGGCTCGATTTCCCGGCGCAGGCGCTTGACCGTGTAGCGATGAATCCGCGCCAGCAAATGCCGTTCGCACCACTGATCCTCGCTGGCGCCAGGGCTGAAACGACCGCGCAGTACGTAGCCTTCGCTTTCCAGTCGCGCCAAGGCCTGAGCGATGCTGCTGGCGCTTAATGCCAACGGCTCGGCAATCTCATCCACCGGCAAAGGCCCGAAGCCACTCAAGCGCGCGCGGACCACTTCGACAATCGCCTCGTCGCGGTCCCACGCGTCATCAAAGTCTTGCAGCGCCTCAAGCGGCGGATGCATTTCAGCCTGTGGATAAATGGCGCGCAGGCACATCAGGCGCTCGATGGCTATCCACAGCGCCTGATCTTCACTGACTTGCAAACGCGTTGCTCGACCTGAACGGGCCAGGGTGTCCAGCCATTTCAGCCAGTCCGGCCGCGCCCCCGCTTCGGCGCCGCCGATGCAGCCAAGGCTCATCAGCGCTTCGTGCATTTCGTCGATATTCTGCGGTTGCGGCCAGGCTTCTTCGCCAACCGCCACGATGGCGTCGGCGTCCAATGCGCCGAGGTCGTCGGACGATTGCGGATCACTCCAGCGGCGATTGAGCACCGCCTGAGTGCGGCGCTCTTCCAGAGGCGCGTCGTCGAGGAACGCATAAGGCCTGGCATTGAGAATTTCGGCAGCCAGAGGCGAGGGCGCTGGCAAGTCTCGGGCAATCAGCCGCACCTCGCCGCTTTCCATACGCCGCAGCAACGTCAGCCAACCGTCGGCGTCCATGGCTTCGTGCAGGCAATCATCGAGGGTTTGTTCGATCAGCGGATGCTCAGGCACTTCCCGCTCGCCGACGATGTTCTCCAGGCAGGCGATCTGGTCGGGGAAAACCGTGGCGATCAAGTCTTCGCTTTTCATGCGTTGCAGCTGCGGCGCGACTTTGCGCCCCCCGCTGTAGCGCGGCAAGGCCAGGGCCGTCCCGGCATTCCAGCGCCAACGCACGCCGAACAGGGGCGCATCCAGCACCGCCTGAATCAGCAGGTGCTCGGCGCTATTGGAGTTCAGGTAACGCCAGACTTCATCCAGCGCAAAACTGTGGCTGGTGGACAGCGACAGGACGATGGCGTCTTCGCTGGCGGCGGCTTGCAGCTCGAAATTGAAGGTGCGGCAGAAGCGCTTGCGCAGCGCCAGGCCCCAGGCACGATTGATTCGGCTGCCGAAGGGCGTGTGGATGATCAGTTGTGTGCCGCCAGACTCATCGAAAAACCGCTCCATGATCAGCGTGTCCTGGGACGGCAGCGCACTCAACACTGAACGGCTTCGCGCCAGGTAATCCACCAGTTGCTCGGCGCTGGCCAGGTTCAGGCCGAGGGTGTCGATCAGCCAGTCGGTGCAGGGCTGCAAATCGCCGGGGTGGGCGCCCAACAGTCCATCGATCTGCCCTTGCAGGCGCGCCACGGCAAACGAAAGCTCAGCGCTGCGCCCCGGCGCTTCACCCATCCAGAACGGGATATTCGGCGGCTGGCCCTGGGCGTCCTCGACCCGCACGCGGCCGGTTTCGATGCGCAGAATGCGGTACGAGGTATTGCCCAGCTGGAAGATATCGCCCGCAATGCTTTCCACCGCGAAGTCTTCGTTGACCGTGCCGATGTTCAGCGCCTGGGGTTCGAGGATGACGCTGTAGTCGGCGTTGTCGGGGATGGTCCCGCCGCTGGTGACGGCCGTCAGCTTGCTGCCGCGTCGCCCGCGCAAGGTCCGGGTCAGCGCATCGCGATGAAGGTAGGCGCTGCGCACGCCCTGGCGACCGCTGTAACCCTCGGCCAGCATGGCGAGTAGCGCCTGATAATGGTCGGCGTCCAGCTCGGCATAAGGTGACGCCTGGCGGAACATCTCCAGCAGTGCCTGCTCATGCCACTCCTGCAAACTCACTTCGGCGACGATCTGTTGCGCAAGGACATCCAGCGGCGCCTTGGGGATTTGCAGGATATCCAGCTCGCCACGCCGCACGCAGTCCAGCAGCGCGGTGCATTCGATCAAGTCGTCCCGGGACGTGGCGAACAACCGGCCTTTGGGTGTGCCGCCAACATGGTGCCCGGAGCGGCCAACCCGTTGCAGAAACCCGGAGATGGAGCGGGGCGAGGCAATCTGGCAGACCAGATCCACGTCGCCGATATCGATCCCCAACTCCAGCGACGCCGTGGCGATCAACACCTGCAAGTCGCCGCGCTTGAGGCGTTGCTCGGCGTCCAGGCGTTGCTCTTTGGCCAGGCTGCCGTGGTGCGCGGCGACCGCCTCTTTGCTCAGGCGCTCGCTCAAATGGCGGGCCATGCGTTCGGCCATGCGCCGGGTGTTGACGAAAATCAGCGTAGTGCGATGTTCCCGGGCCAGTTCCGCGAGACGGTCGTACACCAGTTCCCACACGTCATTGGCCATGACCGGCCCGAGAGGCACGGGCGGCACTTCGATAGCCAGGTCCCGTGGGCGGGCGTGGCCGATATCGACGATGGCGCAGGGACGTTTGACCGGGTCGGCGCCGACCAGAAATCGGGACACCAACTCGATGGGCTTTTGTGTGGCCGACAGACCAATGCGCAGCAACGGCTCGGCGCATAAGGCTTGCAGACGTTCGAGGGTCAGCGCCAGGTGGCTGCCGCGTTTACTGGCGGCAATGGCGTGGATTTCGTCGACGATCACCGTGCGTGTGCTGGCGAGCATGCGTCGCCCTGAATCCGAGCCCAGCAGCACATACAGCGATTCCGGAGTCGTTACCAGAATATGCGGCGCGGTCTTGCGCATGGCCGCGCGATCTTTCTGCGGCGTATCGCCGGTGCGCACGGCGGTGCTGATGCGTAATGGCGGCAGGTCCATGCGCTCCAGTTGCGCGGTGATACCCGCCAGCGGGTTTTGCAGGTTGATCTGGATGTCGTTGGACAGTGCCTTGAGCGGCGAAACGTAGACCACGAAGGTCTGCTCCGGCAGCTCGCCGCCATGCTCCAGGCCGCGATGAACCAGATCATCAAGCACTGCGAGAAATGCGGTGAGGTTTTTGCCGGAACCTGTGGGCGCGGCGATCAGCGTCGAACGTCGCGCCTTGATCAACGGCCACGCCTGGGCCTGAGCGGGCGTCACCGCCGGGAACGTACTGCGAAACCACGCGCTGACCGCCGGATGAAAATCGTCGAGCGCCGGGTCGGGAATATGGGGAAGATTCATGGGGAAATTAATGAGGGTGTGGGCGTAAAGATGCAAGCGCCTCTGATCGGCGGGAACACACTGTAGGAGCTGCCGAAGGCTGCGAAGGCGGTGTCTCAGACAGATTGCTTTCGCAGCCTTCGGCAGCTCCTACGGAGAATGTATTCCATGGAAAACCCCTACAAAGCCTAACGGTTGGGGGATAAGCGGCAACGTGATATGTTTGCAGGCGTTTTACACTTATGTTTTCAATGATTTGATATTGAGCCTGCTGACTCTATGCGAATGCGCCTTATGCTGTTGGGCGGCGGGAATGCCCTTGGGCAGGCGCTGATTCGTCTGGGTGCCGAGGAAGACATTGGCTTCCTGGCACCGCGTCCGCCGCAAGATGGCTGGGACGCAGCGAGTCTGACGCAACTGCTTGATGACACCCGTCCGGATGCCTTGATCAACCTTGCCTACTATTTCGACTGGTTTCAGGCGGAATCGGTAAGCGAGTCGCGTCTGGCCAGCCAGGAACGCTCGGTCGAGCGTCTTGCCCAGCTATGCCAACACCACAACATCACCCTGTTGCAGCCGTCCAGCTATCGCGTGTTCGATGGTTCGCGGGCGACCGCCTACAGCGAAAAAGACGAGCCGGTGCCCCTCGGGCTGCGCGGTCAGGCGTTATTGCGTATCGAGCAAAGCGTACGCGCGACCTGCCCGCAGCATTTGTTGCTGCGCTTTGGCTGGTTGCTCGACGACAGCGCCGACGGTGTGTTGGGCCGTTTCCTGACCCGCGCCAAGCTGCCGCAAGAACTGCTGATGGCCGATGACCGCCGTGGCAACCCGACCCCGGTGGACGATGCCGCGCGAGTGATCATCGCGGTGCTCAAGCAACTCGATTGCGAATCACCTCTGTGGGGCACTTACCACTACGCCGGGCATGAGGCGACGACGCCGCTGGCGCTGGGGCAGGCGATCCTCACCGAAGCACACCTCTTGCATCCGCTGGCGATTGAATCGCCCACCGCCCAGGCCCATGCCGCCGGTGCCGATGCCAGCGACGAGCCGCAACATGGCGTGCTGGCCTGCAAGAAAATCCTTCATACCTTCGGTATCAAACCTCGCGCCTGGCGTGCCGGGTTGCCGAGCCTTCTGGATCGTTACTACCGACATGTCTGATGCTCCTGTTCTCATCACCGGCGGCGCCGGCTTTATTGGTTCACACCTGGCCGATGCGCTGCTTGCCCAAGGGCATGCGGTGCGCGTACTGGATGACTTGTCCACCGGCAAACGCAGCAACCTGGCACTGGATAACCCGCGTATCGAACTGATTGAAGGCGACGTCGCCGACGCTGCGTTGGTGGCTCGTGCTGCCCAGGGCTGCAAAGCGGTGGTGCATCTGGCGGCAGTGGCGTCGGTGCAGGCCTCTGTGGACGATCCGGTGCGCACTCATCAAAGCAACTTCATCGGCACGCTGAACGTGTGCGAAGCCATGCGTGAAGCGGGCATCAAGCGCGTGGTGTTTGCCTCCAGCGCTGCGGTGTATGGCAACAACGGCGAAGGCGAGGCGATCAGTGAAGACACGCCCAAAGCACCGTTGACGCCTTACGCCTCGGACAAGTTGTCCAGCGAGCACTATCTGGATTTCTACGGCCGCCAACATGGTCTGGAACCCGTGATTTTCCGCTTCTTCAATATCTTCGGCCCGCGCCAGGATCCGTCCTCGCCGTACTCCGGCGTGATCAGCATCTTTGCCGAGCGCGCCGAGAAAGGCCTGCCCATTGCCGTATTTGGCGACGGCGAGCAAACCCGGGACTTCTTCTACGTGGGTGATTTGGTCAATTTGCTGACCCAGGCGCTGGATCTGCCGCAGGTCGAGCCGGGCGCGTTCAACGTGGGTTTGAACAATACGACGTCGTTGAATCAACTGCTGGCGGCACTGGCAGAAGTGGTCGGCAAACAGCCTGAAGTTACCTACCAGCCTCCACGGTCCGGCGATATTCGTCACTCCCGAGCCAATAACCAGCGTTTGCTGGCGCGGTTCAAGCTGGGCGAACCAACGCCGTTGAAGGTTGGACTGGCGAAGTTGCTGGGGCGCTAACGCCAGACTGATGCGCACAAAAAAGCACCGTTGAGGTGCTTTTTTTATGCCTATTGATAACCCCCTGTAGGAGCCAACTTGTTGGCGAGACGTAGAGCCTGCGTAAACAGAACCATCGCCTCGCCGACAAGTTGGCTCCTACAGGTCAGCGTGGCCTCAGAATTTATAACCCACCCCAACCATGTAAACCCACGGGTCGATGTCCACATCAACCTTGGTCTTGCCCACGCTCAGGGCAGACGGGCCGTCGACGCTGGCTTCGGTGTCGATGTCCACGTACCAGACCGACGCGTTGAGCAGGATGTTGTCGGTCAGCAGGTAGTCCATACCGATTTGACCGGCCAGCCCTACGGAGTCTTTCAGTTTCAGATTGCTGAAGCCCTGGCTCTTGCGATTGCCGGTCAGGTCAGTGTCGAAAAAGGTGGTGTAGTTGATGCCGATACCCGCGTAGGGCTGGAACTTCGACGATGCCTCCATCGGGTAGTACTGCAGCGACAGTGTCGGTGGCAGTTGCTTGATGTCGCCCAGCTTGCCATCCAGGCCCGCGCCCAGACCTTTGACCGAAACGGTATGGCTGAACGGAGTCGCTGCCAGCAGTTCAAGGCCGATGTGCGGAGTGATCATGTAGCCGAAGGTCAGGCCGAGCTGATTCTCGCCGTCGACGGTCGCCTTGGTGCCGGAGACCTTGCTGCCGTCCAGACGGATTTCGCCGCTGTCTTCGTTGGGTTCGACGTGCGCCACACCGGCGCGGACGATGAAATCACCGGCCTCATAAGCCTGGGCGGCGAAAGGGGCGCTGAGCGCCAGCGCGAAAAGGGAAGCGCTGAGCAAGGTCTTGTTCATGGGGGCTCCAAAAGGCGGTTCAAGGTGTCTGCTGTCAATGTTACGGCCCGTCTGGCAGGCGGCTTTGACACAGCTCAATGAAATCGCGATGAAGCCTCTGAACGCTTAAGTATCGGGCAACTCGTAGACCAGGATTTTGTCGGCTTCCATCTGGTAGCCCGCATCGGCCAGCTCACTGGTGGTGGCTTTTACCTGCATCGGCCCTTCGATCCAGTACGGCTGATACAGCTCTTCGACTTTGACGCCCAGCTCGCTGGTGACATGCACGATCTGGTTCGACGGCGGAGGCGGCACATGGATGCACGCGCCGAAATACGGCACCAGCAGGAACTCGATCACCCGGCCTTCTTCGCTGACTTCCAGCGGCACGATGTAGCCGGGCAGGCGCACGGTCTGGCCGTCGAGCGCCTTGACCACCGGCGCGTGGGGCGCCTGTTGGTGGGCGGCAGGGGCTGATTCCACCGACAGCGCGTCGGACAACCCGGCCAGGTTATGAATCGGTGCAGTGATGGGCGCGATCTTGGGGGCGTCAGGCGGGATCATGTCTTCCCAGGTGATCACCCGCGGCTCGGCCGCCCACAACGGAGAGCCGACCGATAACAGCAACATCAACAACAAGCGCCGCATGTTCCACATCCTCATAACCGGATCGACAAACCATCGGCCAGTGACTGCCGATAGGCGCGCCAGGCGGGAATAACGCCCATCAGCAACGCGGCCGCCAGAATGCCACCGAGCAGCGTCCATTCATATTCGCTGGGCAAAGAAAGTGGCAGAAACAAACCGTAATTGCTCTGTACATAGCCCTGCGCGGCGGCGATGCCGACGTACAACAGAACCGTGCCGCTGACCACGCCGGCCAACGCGAGTGCGAAGGCTTCCATGATCAACAACGTCGCGATGTGCCAGGGCCGCGCACCTACCGAACGCAGAATCGCCATCTCCCGACGCCTTTCGTTGAGGCTGGTGAGGATCGCGGTGAGCATGCCGATCAGGCCGGTCAGCACCACGAACAGGGAAATCACGAACAAGGCTTTTTCCGCCGTGCCCATCAGGCTCCACAATTCCTGCAAGGCCACGCCGGGCAGAATCGCCAGCAGCGGCTCGCCACGAAACTCGTTGATCTGACGCTGCACGGCAAACGTCGCAATCTTGCTGTTCAGGCCCAGCATGAAGGCGGTGATGGCCTTGGGCGTGAGGTCCATGTTGCGCGCCTGGTCGGCGGAAATACGCCCGGCGCCATGGGCGGGCACGCCGTTTTGCCAATCGATGTGAATCGCCTCCATGCCACCCAAACTGATGTGCAGCGTGCGATCCACGGGTGTGCCGGTGCGCTTGAGAATGCCGACCACGGTGAACGGTTTGTCATCGTGTTTGACCAGGCTGACCGCCGCCACACCATGGGCGAGCACCAGCTTGTCGCCCAGCTTGTATTTGAGGGCGTCGGCGACTTCTGCGCCGAGCACCACTTCAAACGGATCCGTCTGAAACTCGCGACCTTCGGCCATCTGTAGATGCTGCTGGCGGCCAAACTGGTAGTGTTCGAAATAGCTTTCGTTGGTGCCCATCACCCGATAACCGCGATGGGAATCACCCAGGGAAATCGGGATCGCCCATTTCACCTGCTTGCTGTTCGCCAGCTCTTGATAGCTGTCCCAGCGGATATTGTTGGTCGCGTTGCCGATGCGGAACACCGAATACAGCAACAGGTTGATCGAGCCGGAGCGGGCGCCGACGATCAAGTCCGTGCCGCTGATGGTGCTGGCAAAACTGGCGCGGGCCTCAGTCCGCACCCGCTCGACCGCCAGCAACAGGCAGACCGACAGGGCGATGGCGAATGCAGTGAGAAACGCCGTAAAGCGGCGATTTGCCAGGCTGGCCATGGCTAGACGAAACAAATACATCTCAAACCTCTGCGGCGACGGCGGCGCGATTGAGTTCGGACAACGACAGGCTGCGGTCGAACAGCGGTGCCAGGCTCTGGTCATGGCTGACAAACAACAGGCTGGCCCCGGCTTCGCGGCATTCAGCGAACAGCAACTTGATAAACGCCTCGCGGGCGTCGGTATCCAGCGCCGAAGTGGGCTCGTCGGCGATCACCAGTTCCGGCTGACCAATCAAGGCGCGTGCGGCGGCGACTCGCTGCTGTTGGCCGATGGATAAGGAGTCGGCGCGACGGCTGAGCATTTCCGGGTCTTTTAAACCCAGGTGGGCGAGCAGGGTCGTAGCGGCTTGTTCGACGCTGCCGTGGCGCTGATTCGCCCGTTCTGCGCGTAGCTTCGAGAAATGGCAGGGCAGCTCGACGTTCTCGCGCACCGATAAGAATGGCAGCAGGTTGAACTGCTGAAAGATGTAACCCGTGTGGTCAACCCGAAACCGGTCGCGGGCACCAGCGGACAACTGCGTCAGCTCATGGCCCAACAGGCGAATGCTGCCGTGGTTGGGGGTTTGCACGCCGCCCAGCAGGCCCAGCAGGGTGGTTTTGCCGCTGCCGCTCGGACCCTTGAGAAACAGGGTTTCGCCCGCGTCCAGGCGAAACGCCGGGATATCCAGCAATTGCGCATGCCCCGGCCAACTGAAGCCAAGGTCGCTGAGTTCGATAAGTGCCTGGGTCATAGCGGGATGCCTAAATATGAAAACCGAAACGACCGGGCAGGCCCGGTCGGTTTAGAGCAGGAATGGAATCAGAACTTCAGGCTTGGGTTGCTCGGACGCACTTCGGCACCCGACTGGCCTTTTGGCGAGATCAGTTGTACCTGAAGCTTCTGGGTTGCAGGGAAGGATTTGAAAATCTGCGTCAGGTCCAGGGTCTTCAGGACAGCCGGGACGTTACAGGTGAATTTGTACGTGCCGTGGATTTCACTGTGCTCGTGCTCTTCGGGGCCGCCGGCTTCGTGGTCATGATCGTCATCGGCATCTGGCTTGTCACCGAACAGCGGGCTTTCCAGCTTCTGCGCGACGACGGTGCACTCGGCGGCTTCCGGCACACTGAACAGCGCGTGGGGCTTGAGCAGCACTTCCTTGGCGGCAGCGAGTTTGGCTTTGTCTTCAGCGCTGCTGGCCGCGTGTTCAAAACCCACAATGTTCATCGCCGGGCTGTCCAGTTCGAACTCCAGCGTGCGGCCTTCGAGCACCACATCCAGCCGACCCACGCCATGCTCATGGGCGCCCAGGCTGCCGTGCTCATGGTCGTGATCATGCTCAGGCGCTGCATGAGCCATGGCGAGGGGAAGCAGAGCGAAGGGCAAAGCGAGCAGCAAGCGGCGCATAAAAACAGACTCCGGACACAAGGGGTTAAAAATAGTTATGTGATCTTATAACAATTGTGTTCGTGGGCGTGAGTTGGAATTCCGTTTGAACGCACAGTTTCATGTAGGAGCCAACTTGTTGGCGAGACGGTCGACCTGACGATGCTGATATGTATGCCTTGCGATTGCTCGCCAACAAGTTGGCTCCTACAGAGGTTTGCATTTCAATCGCAATGCGAGTGGACCCTAAGGCCGTTAAATCTATGCGAGCATGTCCGCCTTGCAAAAAGAGGAAGCACCCATGTTGCGTATTCGTGGAACCGTTGGCGACTGGCCGGTGGATTTGACGCTGGAGCTGGACGAAGGAGATTGGGCGCAACTGGGCGCGCAGCTCAAGGCGGCTAAACCCGAGACGGCGCCGGTGGTTGCCAGCAAGCCTGCGAACCAGGACGACAAGATCTGGCAAATCGCTTTGGACCTGCTGCAAAAGGCGGGGCAGATCAGCGGGCCAGAACTGTTGGATCAACTGGAAGGGCTGACCGGCAGCACGGTGGCGGGCAAGCGCTTGTTGGTGCGCTTGCGCCACAGTTCACAGGTCAAGGTCGAGAGCGGGCAGGACGCGCCGCTCTATAGCTGGATAGGAACCGACGCTTAGTACAGCGCCGCAAACAGCTTGCGACGATAGGCCGTGACCAGCGGGTGGTCGTTGCCCAGCAGATCGAACACTTGCAGCAGCGTCTTGTGCGGCAGACCTTCGGCGTAGCTGCGGTTGCGGATGAACAGTTTGAGCAGGCCTTCCAGCGCGGCTTCGTATTGCTGGCGAGCGAGTTGCTGAATCGCCAGCTGATGCACGGCCTCGTCGTCCAGCGGGTTTTGCGCCAGACGTGCCTTGAGGTCAGCAGCATCCGGGAAGGCTTTGGCTTCGGCCAGGAACGTCAGTTGCGCACGGGCACCGGCCAGCTCGGCTTTGTGATCGTCGATTTTCACGGCATCCAGCACCGCACGGGCTTCGTCCAGCTCGCCGCGCTCTGCCAGGCAACGGGCGTAAAGGATCAGCGCCACGGCGTTGGTGTTGTCTTCGGTCAGGATCTGTTGCAGCACCGCTTCGGCTTCGGCGAAGTGGCTTTCGGCGAACATCTCCTGCGCCAGTTTCAGCGGGTCAGCAGCCTTCGGTGGCGGCATGACCACGTGCTGAGCGAGGATCTTGCGGATCTCGGACTCAGGTTGCGCACCAGTGAAACCATCAATCGGCTGACCGTCCTTGAACAGCACCACGGTGGGCAAGCTTTGAATGCCGAAGCGGGCGACGATGTCCTGCTCGACGTCGCAATCGACCTTCGCCAGCAGCAGTTCGCCTTGATAGCTCTCGGTGATCTGCTCCAGCAGCGGCATCAGCACCTTGCACGGCGCGCACCACTCGGCCCAGAAATCCACCAATACCGGTTGGTCGAAAGACTTGTCGATGACCAGTTGCTGAAAAGTCGCCGCCGTGGCGTCGAAGATGTAGGTCGTATCCTGGTTCATTGCGAGTCTCGGGGGAAATCTGAATGCCGCCAACTATAAAGCGCGTACTGGTTTGCGCAAAGCGGTGTGTAGGTTGTGAGTTTTCTGTAGGAGCTGCCGAAGGCTGCGAATTCGGTCTGGCATGAGGATGCTTTCGCAGCCTTCGGCAGCTCCTACAGGAATCTACTCAGCCGCAACGCTGCGCGTGATAAAGGCTCACCTTGCGAAACTCATACGGCTCAGCCAGATCCGGCAAGGTATGCGCTTCAAAGATGCCCAACCGCTGATAGGCCGGATGCTGAAAATCCCGCACCCGGGAATCCGCCACCAGCGCCTGGCGTCCGCGACTGAGGAACTGATCGAGCAAGGGCAGGTTGGCGCGGTCGTAGAGCACGTCGGCGACGATGATCAGGTCGAAGCGATCGGCCTCGGCAAAGAAGTCCGCCGAATAACTGAGCTGCACGCCATTGAGTTCGGCGTTGGCACGACAGGCCGCCAGCGCCAGCGGGTCAAGATCGCAGGCCACCACTTCCAGCGCACCGGCTTTAACAGCCGCAATCCCGGCCACGCCTGAGCCCGCGCCGAAATCCAGAACCCGTTTGCCAGCAACCCAATGCGGGTGTTCAGCCAGAAAACGCGCCAACGCCAAACCGCTGGCCCAGCAGAAACTCCAGTAGGGCGGGTCTTCAAGGATGCGGCGGGTTTCTTCGGGGCTGAAAGCGCGGTCCATGTTGTCCGCGTCGATCAGCCACAACTGCAGCTCGGTTTCCGGTAGCGCCGTGGCGACCAATCGGGCATCGCCGAGCAGTTCGCTCAGCGCCTCTTGCAGATGTTGCGGTGCAATCACGGCGCGGATTCGAACTGCAATGGTCCCAGCGCCTGAGTGTTGGGTTGTTCAATGCGCAGCGACGGCAGATGCAGGATCAGTTGCCCGGACTTGCTGGCGCGACCGCGCAATTCGACGCGAGCTCCGACAGGGAAAGCTTCCGGGTTGAAGCGCAACTGGAAGGGCAGGGATTTGTCGTTGCCCTGCAACACCGTGCTGGTCAGCAGCTTTTGCGGGCGACCGCGCTCGTCAATCACCAGCAGTGCCAGTTCGACTTCCGCCCCACTGGGCACGCCCAGCAACTGGCCGCTCAGCTCACGCTGAAAAGGTTGCAATGGACCAGGGCCTGCCGGGGCTTTGACCACAGGCACTGGAGCAGGCTTGGCGGGCACGGGATTAGGTGGCTCATTGCTGCTGCACGCGGCGAGCAGGCCGACCAGGCCAAGTAAAACGAGTGGTCGTAGCGTCATGAACAGCTCCAACAAATAACCAATACGAAGGACAGCAACTACCGTTCAATGACGGAACAGCCCAGGCGGGCAAGTGCTTGTGTGCGCAGTATCGCTGAACACTGCGCCGGATGCGCGTCTATATACCGCAAAGCCCAAGACTTGTCTTGCCAGCGAGATGCGCTACCATGGCGGCCCTTCCTATTTTTGTTGCCTGCCACCATGCACTGTCCCTTCTGCGGTGCCAATGACACCAAAGTCATCGATTCCCGCCTGGTTGCCGAAGGCGAGCAAGTTCGTCGCCGCCGCGAATGCCTGGCCTGCGGTGAGCGTTTCACCACCTTCGAGACCGCCGAGCTGGTTTTGCCGCGCCTGATCAAGCAAGACGGCAGCCGTCAGCCTTTCGATGAAGAAAAGCTGCGTGCCGGCATGCAACGCGCCCTTGAAAAGCGCCCGGTCAGCGTCGAGCGCCTGGAAGCTGCGCTGGTGCACATCAAGCACAAGCTGCGTGCCACCGGCGAGCGCGAGGTCAAATCTCTGGTGGTCGGCAATCTGGTCATGGGCGAACTGCAAAAACTGGATGAAGTGGCCTATATCCGCTTCGCGTCGGTCTACAGGCGTTTCCAGGACCTCAACGAATTCCGTGAAGAAATCGACCGCCTGGCTCGCGAGCCCGCCAAAGAGTGAGTGCCCCGTTGACTGAGCAAACCGTGCTGGATGCGCATTACATGGCGCACGCGCTGGAACTGGCGCGCAAAGGGATCTACTCCACCCACCCCAACCCGCGTGTCGGTTGTGTGATTGTGCGCGACGGGCAGATTGTCGGCGAAGGCTGGCACGCCCGGGCCGGTGAGCCTCACGCCGAAGTCCACGCCTTGCGCCATGCGGGCGACAAGGCCAAGGGCGCGACCGCTTACGTCACCCTCGAACCGTGCAGCCATCATGGCCGCACGCCGCCGTGCGCCGATGCGCTGGTGGACGCTGGCGTCGGGCGGGTGGTGGCAGCCATGCAGGACCCCAATCCGGATGTGGCCGGGCGTGGGTTGCTGCGCTTGATGAATGCCGGTATCGCGGTGCAGTGCGGCGTGCTGGAAGACGAAGCCCGGGCCTTGAATAAAGGCTTTCTCAAGCGCATGACCAAAGGCCTGCCGTATGTGCGGGTCAAGCTGGCCATGAGCCTGGACGGGCGCACGGCCATGGCCAGCGGCGAAAGCCAGTGGATCACCGGCCCTGAAGCCCGCTCGGCGGTGCAGCGTTTGCGCGCGCAATCGAGCGTGGTGCTGACCGGCGCCGATACGGTGTTGACCGACAAGGCCCGGATGACCGTGCGCCCCGATGAGCTGGGCCTCAACGCCGAGCTGACGGCCTTGGCCATGACTCGCCCGCCACTGCGGGTGTTGATCGATGGCCGTCTGCGGGTGCCGCTGGATGCGCCGTTCTTTCAGGCGGACCACGCGCTGGTCGTGACCTGCGCCGCCGCGTCGGCCCGCGAGCGTTATCACGATGCAGGCCATGATCTTCTGGCGTTGGCCGCGAGCGACGGCCATGTGGATTTGCGCAAATTACTCGTGGAACTGGCCAGCCGTGGCGTCAACGACGTATTGATCGAAGCGGGGCCGCGTCTGGCCGGGGCGTTTACTCGCCTGGGTCTGGTGGATGAGTTCCAGATTTTCATCGCGGGCAAGTTCATGGGCTCATCAGCTCGCCCGCTGCTCGACCTGCCACTGGCGCAGATGAGCGAGGCGCTGGAGCTGAAGATTGTGGAAATGCGTGCAGTAGGCAATGACTGGCGAGTCATTGCAGTACCAAAGCTGCTACCCGGCGTATAATTTCGGCCTTTCGCTTAGCGCGCTGGCCTTGTTCTCCTGGAGGACCCATGTTTACCGGCATTATTGAATCCATCGGCAGCATCCGCGCCATCACCCCTAAAGGCGGCGATGTTCGCGTTTATGTGGCCACCGGCAAGCTCGACCTGAGCGACGTCAAACTGGGCGACAGCATCGCCGTCAACGGTGTTTGCCTGACGGCGGTTGAGCTGCCCGGCGATGGCTTCTGGGCTGATGTCAGCCGTGAAACCCTCGACGTGACTGCGTTTATTGATCTCAAGACCGGCAGCCCGGTGAACCTGGAAAAGGCCCTGACCCCGACCACGCGTCTGGGTGGCCATCTGGTCAGCGGCCACGTGGATGGCGTCGGCGAAATCGTTTCCCGCGAAGAAAACGCCCGCGCCATTCAGTTCAAGGTGCGCGCGCCACGTGAGCTGGCCAAGTACATTTCGCACAAGGGTTCTATCACCGTTGATGGCACCAGCCTGACCGTGAACGCCGTCGATGGCGCCGAATTCGAGCTGACCATCGTGCCGCACACCCTGGCTGAAACCATCATGGCCGACTACCGTCCGGGTCGTAAGGTCAACCTTGAAGTGGATTTGCTGGCGCGTTATCTGGAGCGTCTGTTGATGGGCGACAAGGCGGCCGACTCCTCCAAAGGGCAGGCTGGCGCTATCACCGAAAGCTTTCTGGCCGCCAACGGCTACCTCAAATCCTGAATTATTGAAGGGGGTGCCGCGTGGCGCTCAACAGCATCGAAGAACTGGTTGAAGACATTCGCCAAGGCAAGATGGTCATCCTCATGGATGACGAAGACCGCGAGAACGAAGGCGACCTGATCATGGCCGCCGAATGCTGCAAGGCTGAGCACATCAACTTCATGGCCCGCTTTGCACGCGGCCTGATTTGCATGCCCATGACCCGCGAGCGCTGCGAAACCCTCAAATTGCCGCTAATGGCGCCGCGTAACGGCTCCGGTTTCGGCACCAAGTTCACTGTCTCCATCGAAGCCGCTGAAGGCGTGACCACCGGCATTTCTGCTGCTGACCGCGCTCGCACCGTGCAGGCTGCTGCGGCCAAAGACGCCAAGGCCGAAGACATCGTCAGCCCTGGCCACATCTTCCCGTTGATGGCTCAGGCCGGCGGCACGCTGGCTCGCGCCGGTCACACCGAAGCGGCCTGTGATCTGGCGCGCATGGCCGGTTACGAGCCCAGCGGAGTGATCTGCGAAGTGATGAACGACGACGGCACCATGTCCCGTCGCGCCGAACTGGAAGCGTTTGCCCTGCAACACGACATCAAGATCGGCACCATTGCCGATCTGATTCACTATCGGATGATCCACGAACGTACCGTTCAGCGGATTGCCGAGCAGCCCATGGACAGCGAACTGGGCCAGTTCAATCTGGTGACCTACCGCGATTCCGTGGAAGGCGATGTTCACCTGGCGCTGACCCTGGGCAAGATTTGCGCAGAAGAACCGACCCTGGTTCGGGTGCACAACATGGACCCGCTGCGTGACCTGCTGATGGTCAAACAGCCCGGCCGCTGGAGCCTGCGCGCCGCCATGAGTGCGGTTTCCGAGGCGGGCAGCGGCGTCGTGTTGTTGCTTGGCCACCCGCTGGATGGCGACCTGTTGCTGGCGCATATCCGTGAGACGGCCGGGCAGTTGCCGGTCAAGACACCGACCACTTACAGCACGGTCGGCGCCGGTTCGCAGATCCTTCGTGACCTGGGCGTGCGTAAAATGCGCCTGATGAGTTCGCCAATGAAGTTCAATGCGATATCCGGTTTCGATCTGGAAGTTGTAGAATACGTGCCCTCCGAATAAAGACCGGTCGGGTGGTACGCTTTTGGGTGTACCACCGGCTAATCTGTTTCGTGGCCCAATATCCCTATAGTCCGCCCCAAGGCGTACTTGCTCTTTAATACGAGACTTACACGAATGACCCTGAAGACCATCGAAGGTACCTTCGTCGCTCCCCAAGGCCGCTACGCTCTGGTAGTTGGCCGTTTCAACAGCTTCGTCGTGGAAAGTCTGGTGAGCGGCGCTGTTGATGCCCTGGTACGCCACGGCGTCAAAGAAAGCGACATCACCATCATCCGTGCCCCGGGTGCCTTCGAAATCCCGCTGGTGGTGCAGAAAGTTGCCCAGCGCAGCGAGTTCGCCGCCATCGTCGCCCTGGGCGCCGTGATCCGTGGTGGTACACCGCACTTTGAATACGTCGCTGGCGAATGCGTCAAAGGCCTGTCCCAGGTTTCCATGGAGTTCGGCGTACCGGTTGCCTTCGGCGTCCTGACGGTCGATACCATCGAGCAAGCCATCGAGCGTTCCGGCACCAAGGCTGGCAACAAAGGCGCAGAAGCTGCGTTGTCCGCCCTTGAAATGGTAAGTCTGCTGTCGCAGCTGGAGGCCAAGTGATTTCTGACGAGAGCGATCAGTTCAACCCGCGCGATCCAAAGCCGGCCGACGCTGGCAAGCCATCCAAGAGCGTAAAACGTCGCGAAGCCCGTCAGCTCGCGACTCAGGCTCTTTACCAGTGGCACATGGCGGGTCATTCGCTGAATGAAATCGAGGCGCAGTTCCGCGTCGACAACGATTTCACCGACGTCGATGGCAACTATTTCAGCGAACTGTTGCGCGGCGTGCCGACCAACAAGAGCGAGATCGACGCTGCCCTCACGCCATGCCTGGACCTGACCCTTGAAGAACTCGACCCGGTTGAACTGGCCATCCTGCGCCTGTCCACCTACGAGTTGCTCAAGCGCGTCGACGTGCCGTATCGCGTGGTGATCAACGAAGGCATCGAGCTGGCGAAAGTCTACGGCTCCACCGACGGCCACAAGTTCGTCAACGGCGTCCTCGACAAACTGGCCCCGCGCCTGCGTGAAGCTGAAGTCAAAGCGTACAAGCGCTGAGATTTCAGCCTGAACGCAATCCCCTTGTGGGAGCGCAGGTCCTGTAGGAGCGAACTTGTTCGCGAGGCGGTGTATCAGGCGCTGATGGATTGTCTGCCCTGACGCCTCGCCAACAAGTTGGCTCCTACAGCAGCTATGCGTATTAAGCATGACCTGTGGGAGCGAATTCATTCGCGAATGCGTTGGGACAACCGACAAATCTCTATCGGATATACCGGCCCTTTCGCGAATGAATTCGCTCTCACGGGATTGCGCGCAGGTCCTGTAGGAGCGAACTTGTTCGCGAGGCGGGGTATCAGGCGCTGATGGATTGTCTGCCCCGACGCGTCGCCAACAAGTTGGCTCCTACAGGTCAGGCGTGGTACACGACTTCACACAACAAGAGATCCAGATGGGCGAGTTCGAGCTGATCCGCAATTACTTCGCTGCCGCGCCTTGCGCGCAGACGGGCGAGGGCGTTGCACTGGGGATCGGCGATGATTGCGCCTTGCTGACGTTGCCACCTGGTGAACAGTTGGCGGTCTCGACCGATACGCTGGTCACCGGGGTGCATTTCCCCGATGGCTGCGATCCGTTTCTTTTAGGGCAGCGAGCCCTTGCCGTCTCCGCCAGTGATCTGGCTGCCATGGGCGCGACCCCTGTTGCGTTCACTCTGGCCCTTACACTTCCCGACGTATCCGCCGACTGGCTGCAGCACTTCGCCCGGGGTTTGAACCTCATGGCGCAGAGTTGTGGGCTGCGTCTGGTCGGCGGCGACACCACGCGCGGGCCGCTGAGCCTTACCCTGACGGTATTCGGTCGAGTCCCGGCGGGCCAGGCCCTGACCCGCAGCGGCGCACGGCCCGGCGACCTGCTGTGTGTCGGCGGCCCACTGGGCGATGCGGCGGGTGCATTGGCACTGGTGTTGAACCAGCGCGACGCGCAGGCGTCTATCGCAGAGGCTTTGCTGGCGCGTTACTGGTCACCGCAACCCCAATTTGCCCTCGGTCTGGCGCTGCGTGGCAAGGCCAGCGCAGCACTGGATATCTCCGATGGCCTGCTGGCGGACTGCGGCCACATCGCGCTGGCGTCGAAGGTTCGGCTGTTGGTCGAACAGGATAAACTCCCGCTGTCGCCGCCATTGCTGGCGCTGCTCGGGCTGCCAGCGGCGCAACAGGCGGCCATGAGCGGGGGCGACGATTATCTGCTGGCATTTACCCTGCCAGCTACGCATTTGCAGGGTTTGCTTGACGCAGATCTGCCGGTTCACGTCATTGGGCGTGTGGAGGCAGGCGAGGGCGTCGGGCTGATCGATCACCAGGGTCACGACATTCCTGTCCTGGCACGCGGCTACCAACATTTTCGGGAGACACCGTGACAGATCATCCCAAGCAGGTCCCGGCTGAATTCGTTCCACCTTCGGTGTGGAGCAACCCGTGGCACTTTCTTGCCTTCGGCTTCGGTTCCGGCACCTTACCCAAAGCACCCGGCACCTGGGGCTCAATGGTCGCCGTGCCGTTTATTCCGCTGTGGCAAATGCTCCCGGATTGGGGCTACTGGCTGATGCTGGGCATCACCATGCTGTTCGGCTTCTGGCTGTGCGGCAAGGTGGCTGATGACCTGGGCGTCCACGATCATGAAGGCATTGTCTGGGACGAAATGGTCGGCATGTGGATCACCTTGTGGCTGGTCCCCGAGGGCTGGGTCTGGCTGTTGGTGGGCTTCCTGGTGTTCCGCTTCTTCGACATCCTCAAACCCTGGCCGATTCACTGGATTGATCGGCATGTTCACGGCGGCGTAGGCATCATGCTCGACGACGTCCTGGCCGGGGTCTTCGCCTGGGCCGCAATGCAGGGCATCGTCTGGGCTTGGGCGTGGTTTTGAGTTGAACCACATTCTCTGTAGGAGCCAACTTGTTGGCGAGGCGGTGTGTCAGGCGCAACTCCTCGCGAACAAGTTCGCTCCTACAGAGAATGTTGCGATCTCATAAGGCACCAATCTAACTTCCTGATCAATATCCACGACAATTCAGCCTAAGCGCCCGCCCGGACCTGCTGTTACAATGCCGCCTTGCGAATTTCCAGTCCCATACTGATCAGGAGCACACGGTGCCCGTCGTATTTGTAGCCGCCTCCAAGCTGCCTACCCCATTTGCAGAATTCACGATGCATGGCTTCCTTGAGCATGCGACCGGTCGCGAACACCTGGTTCTGAGCCTTGGCGATGTGTCCGATGGCGCTCCGGTGCTCGGTCGCGTCCACTCCGAATGCCTGACCGGCGACGCCCTGTTCAGCCAGCGTTGCGATTGTGGTTCCCAGCTCGAAGCCGCTTTGCGCGCCATCGCCTCTGAAGGCCGTGGCGTGTTGTTGTATCTGCGTCAGGAAGGGCGGGGCATTGGCCTGTTGAACAAGGTTCGCGCTTACGAGTTGCAGGACGGCGGCGCTGACACCGTAGAAGCCAACGAACGTCTGGGGTTCGCCGCAGACCAGCGCGACTACGCGATCTGCCTGCCGATGCTGCAACACCTGGGCGTCGACGCTCTGCGCCTGATGACCAACAACCCGCGCAAAGTCAAAGCTCTCACCGAGATGGGCATCAATGTGGCCGAACGCGTGCCCCTGCACACCGGGCACAACCCGCACAACAAGCTGTACCTGGCGACCAAAGCCGGCAAGCTCGGGCACATGATGGGCAACGAGCATCAAGGCGAGGCCGATCGCGCGTGAACCGCAACAACACCAGACGCCGCTTCGCCCTCGCGTGGTGGTGGCAACTGGTGTTGGCGTTGGCTCCACTGTTTGTACTCAGTAATACTTTCGATAGCAGCAATGCCGTCTTCCCAGCGCTTGCGATGCCATTCTTTGTCGCGGGCCTGACCTCGATGTTTGTCAGCCTCAAGCCCTTCGGCCGCTACAAACATGCCTTGATCGCCACCGGCGGCGCCCGGGACACCCCTGAAGAACCCGCCGCCTGGATTGCGCTGGCTGATGCCCGCCGATCCGCGTTTCTGGCGGCCGGACTACCGGCGTGGATCGCTGCGCTGGGCGTGTTCTTTGGGCTAGAGTTGGTGCCGCTGTTGCTGTTGGGGTTTGCCAGTGTGGTGCTGTTGTATCTCTACCGGATACCTCGGCAGCTGTTCTGAAATATTGCCCCCTTGTAGGAGCCAACTTGTTGGCGAGGCGTCAGGTCAGACAGCCCATCTGCAACTGATGTATCGCCTCGCCAACAAGTTGGCTCCTACAGGGATTTCAAGGCACAAAAAAGGCGCTCAATGAGCGCCTTGTTACGGGTTACAAACTTCAGCCAATCAACACCAGCCGCTCATTGATCGCCGCTTCAATCCCGGCTTCGTCCAGCCCGCACTCGGCCAGCATTTGCGCAGGCTTGGCGTGTTCGACGTAAGCATCCGGCAGGCCCAGGTGCAGCACGGACTTGAGGATGTTTTCCCGGGCCAGGAACTCGCTGACGGCCGCACCGGCGCCGCCCATGATGGCGTTCTCTTCCAGGGTCACCAGCAGCTCATGATTGGCCGCCGCCTCGCGAATCAACTCTTCATCAATAGGTTTGACGAAGCGCATGTCGATCACGGTGGCATCCAGCCTTTCGGCAACCTTCAAGGCGTCGGCCAATTGCACGCCGAACACTAGAATGGCAACGCCTTGCCCTGTACGCCGGACAACACCCTTGCCGATCTCGATAGGCGCCAGGCCGTTGTCGATCACTGCGTTGGGGCCGGTGCCGCGCGGGTAGCGCACAGCTGCGGGGCCGTTGTGCAGGTAGCCGGTGCTGAGCATCGAACGCAGTTCGTTTTCGTCACTCGGCGTCATCACTACCATGCCGGGGATGCAGCGCAGGTAGGAGAGGTCAAAGCTGCCCGCGTGGGTCGGGCCGTCTTCGCCTACCAGACCGGCGCGGTCGATGGCGAACAGCACATCGAGGTTCTGCACCGCCACGTCATGAATCAGTTGGTCATAACCGCGTTGCAGGAAGGTGGAGTAGATCGCCACCACCGGCTTGGCGCCTTCACAGGCCATGCCTGCCGCCAGCGTGACCGCGTGCTGTTCGGCGATGGCGACGTCGAAGTAGCGGTCCGGGAAGCGCTCGCTGAACTCGACCATGTCGGAACCTTCTTTCATCGCTGGCGTGATACCCACCAGCAGCGAATCAGCGTCGGCCATGTCGCAGATCCACTGGCCAAACACACCGGAATACTTCGGCCCGCTGACTTTCTTCGGCGCGCTGGCCGGAGCATCAAGTGGATCAAGTTTGGTGATGGCGTGATAGCCAATCGGATCGACCTCGGCAGGCGCGAAGCCTTTGCCTTTTTTGGTCACCACGTGCAGGAACTGCGGGCCTTTGAGGTCGCGCATGTTGCGCAGCGTGGCGATCAGGGTCGGCAGGTCGTGGCCGTCGATAGGCCCGATGTAGTTCCAGCCCAGCTCTTCGAACAGCGTGCCGGGGACCAGCATGCCCTTGGCGTATTCTTCTGTGCGGCGCGCGATTTCCCAGGCACCCGGCAGGCGCGACAGCACTTTTTTGCTGCCTTCGCGCATGCTGGTGTAGGTGCGGCTGGAAAGGATCTTCGCCAGATAATTCGACAGCCCGCCGACATTGCGCGAGATCGACATATCGTTGTCGTTGAGGATCACCAGCATGTTGGCGGCAACTTCCGGCGCATGGTTCAGCGCCTCGAACGCCATGCCCGCAGTCAACGCGCCGTCACCGATCACGGCGATGGACTTGCGATCGCTGCCTTGCAGTCGGGCAGCAATCGCCATGCCCAGCGCGGCGCTGATCGACGTGCTGGAGTGCCCGACGCCAAAGGTGTCGTACTCGCTCTCGCTGCGACGCGGGAAGGCGGCGACACCGTCTTTCTGGCGCAGGGTGTTCATGCGCTGGCGACGGCCGGTGAGGATCTTGTGCGGATACGCCTGATGACCGACGTCCCAGACCAGGCGGTCGTCGGGGGTATCAAACACGTAATGCAGGGCGATGGTCAGCTCGATGACACCAAGGCCGGCACCGAAATGCCCGCCGGTCTGGCCAACGGAATAGAGCAGCTCCAGGCGCAGTTCATCGGCCAGTGCTTCCAGCTCGGCTTCACCCAGGCGGCGCAGGCCGTCCGGCGTGTCAGCACGGTCGAGCAGCGGCGTGGCCGGGCGCACGCGGGGGATCTCTTTAAACGTCGTGGGCATCAGGCGAATCGTTATAAGTAAAAGAGGCGGCAGTTTACCTGATGCGTGGCGGGCTGCCCATGAAGTGCAGTCGCGGATGCGTAGGCAAACCGTTCAAATACAAGTCTCTGACCCGGCCAATGGCGTCCGGTTCGGGGTATTTTCGATCGCATCAAAGCGATCAATTGCGCCGTTCGACGATAAAACGCGCCAGTTCACGCAACGGGTCGGCGGATGCGTCGAAAAGTCGCAAGGCGTCAATCGCCTGATCGCGCAACTGCAAGGCGTACTGTCGAGCCGGTTCCAGGCCGAGCAGCGCCGGGTAGGTCGGTTTGTCGCGGGCGATGTCCGCGCCCTGGCGTTTGCCGAGGGTCTCGGTATCGCTTTCAACGTCGAGGATGTCGTCCTGCACCTGGAACGCCAGGCCGACGGCGCGGGCATACACCTGCAGCGCATCGAGCCGGGTCTGATCGGCATGACCGCTGGCCAGGGCGCCGAGTTTGACGCTGGCCTCGATCAGCGCGCCGGTCTTGTGCCGGTGCATGAATTCCAGTGCCGCCTGGTCCAGCTTGAGTCCCACTGAACCCAGGTCAATGGCCTGGCCACCGACCATGCCAGCGGGCCCGGCCGCCAGGGCCAAGGCGCTGACCATCTGCAAGCGCGAGTCTGCATCGCGAGAACTCAGGCTCGGGTCGAGCAGGGCAGTAAAGGCCAGGCTCTGCAGCCCGTCACCGGCCAGAATCGCGCAGGCCTCATCAAAGGCTTTGTGCGTGGTGGGCTGGCCGCGACGCAAATCGTCGTCGTCCATGGCGGGCAGGTCATCGTGCACCAGCGAGTACGCGTGGATCAGCTCCACTGCGCAGGCCGCGCCATTGGCGTCTTCGGCCTTGCCGCCCAGTGCTTCGCAAGCGGCGTAGGCCAGCAGCGGACGCACGCGCTTGCCGCCATTCATCACGCTGTAGCGCATGGCGGCATAAAGGCGGGTCAACTCAGGAGCGGGTGCTGCAAACAGACCTTCCAGCGCCGCATTGACGCGGCTCTGACTCAACGCCTGATAGTTCGCGATCATTCGGGCTGTTCCGCATCGAAGGGCTCTTCGGCCAGTTCACCGTCGCGTTCGAGCAGCACTTGTACCTTCTGCTCAGCCTGCGCCAGTGCGCCCTGACAGTCGCGGGTCAGGCGGATACCTTGCTCGAAGGCGGTCAACGAGTCTTCCAGCGACAACTCGCCATTTTCCAAACGCTCTACCAGCGTTTGCAGATCAGCGAGGGATTGTTCGAAATCCAGTGCAGCTTTCTTGCGGGCCATGGGCGCTTTTCCGGTAGAGGTTAAACCGGCGCGACACTAGCAGAGCGTGGGCTTCGGGGCAAATGAGCAAGCCCTGAAATGCGCGACTGATGTCGTTGAATCCGGCGTTTTGTTCTGTGTTAGTTCGCCCGAGTGTCATCTCGTTCGAACGCTTGTAGGAAACGTCCTTCAGTCGATTACGCGATGAGCTACTCGTTCCGTAAACGTTTGGGCATTCCATAAATGCCTGCTGCGGCTACCGTGGATTCGGCATGTGCCACGCGGCTCTGGTCATCCCCCGCCGGGGTGCGCCGGGCGTTGTCGTGTCTTGGATGATTTGATTGTTGGAGTTTTCGATGCAGCGACTACAAGAATTACGCACCACCACCCTTGGGCTTTCTATTGCCGACTTCGCCAGGGAGCTGAGCGTGCCCGAACCGCTTGTTCAGTCCTGGGAAAGCGGGGCGGCCGCGCCTGATGGGACGGCACTTCGCGACATCGCCACGCTGCTGGGCACCAGCGTAGATGACGTGCTCGATTTTGATACCAGCGGCCGGAAAATGGCCTCCCGACACTGGTTTTCAGGGGAGCACCCGATTCTCGACGGCTTCTGGGGGCACCTTGGGTTGTTGCTGCCCGGCCAACGTGATTGCAATTGGTACCCCATCACCCTGAGCGAGTATTCCCGGGTTCGCGATGCGCTGGCCACCGAGCGCGATGAGCCGCAGTGGCTGGTGGTCAGCACCCTGAACAGTCGCAAGCTGATCATCAATCCCGAGCAGATCCAGCGTATCCGGCTGGTGGACGACGCCAGCGGCCCGCCCGCAGACGACGCCTGGAATCAGGGCTGGGACTACGACGCCGGGATGGTGCCGGAACTCTACCGCGCGCTGGGCGAGTACCACTGGGACAGCTTCACCTTCGAACACTGCAACTCGGCCTCCACCCAGGCGCTCATCCAGAAAATCGTCGACAAATACCAACTCAAAGATGACCAGTCCATGGACTTCATGTCCCGCTGCTTCGTCCACATGGCCAGCGGCGCCGTCAGCAAAATCCGTGCGTCTGGCGCCGATCTCTACAACCTCGTCCTCGACGCTTACTCCGGTATGCCCCTGGGCATCAGCCTGAGCACCACCGATACCGAAGAAGAAAACCACTTCTCACCCACGCAGGTGGCGCTGATTGAAATGCCATTGTTGCAGTATCAATTGGCGGAGTTGGAGGCTTCGGCGGAGATGGCGGGGATTTAACAGAGCGCGACACGCGTCGGGCTTTTGCGGTGGGCATTAAAAAGCCGGCTTGTGGCCGGCTTCTCAAGGACGAGCGTGGTTTGTTTTTGGCAAACCGTGCTCGCCTTTAACAGGTGCGCTCAGCGAGTGGCGCTAATAAGGATAGCGACGCAGGTGTTGCTTCGCGTAGCTGTCGGCTTCAAGGCGGGGTGTGCCTCGGGCCGGGATGGCGGTGAGGATACTGAGGTTCGCGGCGATTGCCCAGCGTTGAAATGTTTTGTCATCAAGCGGGCGGTCAGTAGGGCATAACGTGTGGGGGCGAATTCATTCGCGAAGAGGCCGGTACATCCGACGCATCTTTATCGGCTGTGCTATCGCCTTCGCGAGCAAGCTCGCTCCCACGGGTCCGGGGTTGAACTGGCCAGGGTGGCGTAACGTAGGAGCTGCCGAAGGCTGCGAAGGCGATGTGTCGGGTTGGACCGATTCGCTCCCACACGTCCGTGACCACTTGGGCCATCACCGAAACTGCAACGTCGGCCTCTGGATGTTAAGCGTTGACCACCAGAACACCCAGCCCCAGACGCGGATGCCTTGCTCTTCTATCTGCTCAGCCGTGAACAGTTCGTCGGGGTATTCGGCGCTGTTGTGGCTGCGCAGGCGCAGGCCGTTGCCGGGTAGCCGGTAGAGGTATTTCACGCGCAACATGCCGCTGTGTTCCAGCGCGTACATTTCCCCATCGATAATACGCGTCAGGCCGCGGTCAATGCCGATCAGTGAGTCGGCCTGAATCTTATCGGCCATGCTGTTGCCAATCATGGCGATACATATCGCGTTATCGACATTGATATTCATGCTTTGCAGCACATGCAAAGGCAGACGAATTTTTTTGCCTGGGACTTCGGCAATCACGGCAGGGCCGGTCGCTGATTCGGTTTCTCTATAAATAGGGACTTCGATATCACCCCTGGAGAAACTTCTCCCACTTTGCAACGGCACGCAATCGCCGCCGTTATTTTCATTGGCGGAGTCGCTTGGGTGTTTGGGGCCTTCGCCATAGCGCAGCCAGCGTGCGTTGACGCTCAACAATTCAGCCACCTCTTCCAGGCGAGCCATAGGGATGCCGCGCTTGAACCAGTTGTTCACGTGCTGAGGCGTGACCTTCCGGTTGGCAGCGAAGTCCGTGGCAGAGAGATGGCACTCCCTAAGGAGGGCGCGGAGTCGATCACCTGATGTATTCATGGCAATGAGTTTACGGCGCTGGAGAACTTGTTTAAATAAACGAGGTGTTCAAATGAGCGCTTGTTCTAATTGTTGCGCGCCTCGATGGATTACGTGATTTCGCGCAGTCTGTAGGCGTGTTCCGTAATACATGAAGTGGGTGTAAACAGCGATTTTTTGTTTATCCCGATGGCCAAGGGGTAACGGCGTGTTTAGCCACTCTTTACAAGCGTCTCAAACATTGAACTTATGTTTAATAAATAATTTTATTGTTGCCTTAGAGGCTTCAATAAAGGCATTCGTTGGCGGCCTTGAAGTGAGCTGCGGGCAATAAAAAAGGGGTATCTGCTGGCAGATACCCCTTTTTGGATGAAGCGATTAATCAGCCTTTGTAGGCGGCAACCGATTTCATGATCTCGGTGCGGGCAGCTTCAGCGTCACCCCAACCTTCGATCTTCACCCATTTGCCTTTTTCGAGGTCTTTGTAGTTCTCGAAGAAGTGCTTGATCTGCTCAAGCAGCAGCGGCGGCAGGTCGGTGTATTCCTTCACGTCGACGTACAGCTGGGACAGCTTGTCGTGTGGGACTGCGATGACTTTGGCATCGCCGCCGCCGTCGTCGGTCATGTGCAGGATGCCGACTGGACGGGCGCGGATCACCGAACCAGGAGACACCGGGTAAGGGGTCACGACCAGCACGTCGAGGGGGTCACCGTCGTCAGCCAGGGTGTTGGGGATGAAACCGTAGTTGGCCGGGTAGAACATCGGCGTGGCCATGAAACGGTCAACGAACAGGCAATCGGAATCTTTGTCGATTTCGTATTTTATCGGCGCGTGGTTGGCCGGAATTTCGATCGCGACGTAGATGTCGTTCGGCAGGTCTTTACCGGCCGGAATCTTGCTGTAGCTCATTGGGCATTGCCCCCCTTGATTGACCAGACGGCTTTGGCTGGTTAAGCCAAAAAGTGGGCCGGATTATAGGCATATTCTGATGGTGTTGCCACGCGTGGCGGCCTGCAGGCGTTAGTCCCGGTTTTGGTAGGAAGGTTCATCACGCTGCAGGGTTTGCAGCCGGCTGAGCGGGTCCTGACGGTAGAAGGCTTTGAGCTGCTGGTAGACGGCCGGGTAGGCCTCGGCCAGCAGGTCCGGCGCGCTGAAGAAGTATTCGCTGGTGACGGCGAAAAACTCGGCCGGGTCTTCGGCGGCGTACGGGTCAATGACGGTTTCGACGTCAGGGTGCTCATCCAGCTGACGATTCATGTCGTCGTAGGCGTGCTGCATGGCGCTGGCCCAATCGCTGATCCGCATGTCGCTGTGCAGGGGCGGCAGCCCGTTCGCGTCACCGTTGAGCATGTCCAGCTTGTGCGCCAGTTCGTGGATCACCAGGTTGTACGCGTCCCAGCCTCCACTGGACAACACGCCGGGCAGCGCGAGAATCACCGGGCCTCGCTCCCAGGCTTCACCGCTGTGTTCACCGTCCCACTCGTGTTCAATCCCGCTGGGGTCGCGGTGGCGCTGGGGGCTGACGAAGTCGTCCGGGTAGATCACCAGTTCGTGAAAGCCCTGATACCAGTTCAGGTCGCCCAGGTTGAGCAGCGGCAGTTGCGCCTGAGCAGCCAGGTGCAGACGTTGTTCGTCGCTCAGTTCCACTCCTGGCAGGCTGCTGATGTGTTTGTCTTGCAGGAACAGCACGCTGTTTTCCAGCAGCAGGGCGTCTTGCTCGGCGCTGAGGCCGTCAAGAATCGGCAACTGCTGGCGCACCCGCTGCCAGAGCTGGGGTGCGACCGGGTTTCTTGCGAGCCTGCGTTGCCGACGCCAGTGGCTGAACGACCACATCTGTCAGCGCACGCCGACCGAACGCGTCATGCGCCCACGCACCACGCTGATGATCATCGGCAGCAGGGACAGGACGATGATTGCCAGCACCAGCAGCGACAGGTTCTTCTTGATGAACGGCACATTGCCGAAGAAGTAGCCAAGGGTGACCAGGCTGCCGACCCACAGAATCGAGCCCAATACACTGAAGCCCAGAAAGCGCGGGTAGTGCATGCGACCAATGCCTGCCACGAACGGGGCGAAGGTGCGGATGATCGGCAGGAAGCGCGCCAGGGTGACGGTCTTGCCGCCATGGCGGTCGTAGAACTCGTGGGTGCGCATCAGGTAGTCGCGGCGGAAGATCTTCGAGTCCGGGTTGCGGAACAGCCGCTCACCCGCGGTGCGCCCAACGATGTAATTGGTGCTGTCGCCGAGAATGGCCGCCGCCATCAGCAGCCCGGCCAGCAGCACCGGGTCCATGCCGCCACCTGCAGCAACGGCGCCCGCGATGAAGAGCAATGAGTCACCCGGCAGGAATGGCATCACCACCAAGCCGGTTTCGCAGAAAATCACCAGAAACAGGATCGCGTAAACCCAGGTGCCGTAGTTGGTCACCAGCAGGTCGAGGTAGACATCCAGGTGCAGAATAAGGTCGAGCGGGTTGAAATCCATGTAAGGCACCAATAGCGGAGACCCAGAACCGGGTCACGTGCGGAGTTAACTACTTGAGCGTTGCGGCGGGATTATAGAAGCAGAAAGCCGGAGCGGGGGGAATGCTGAACCTGTAGGAGCCAACTTGTTGGCGAGGCAATCGATCTGCAGCGGATTATGTCGGCCCGTGGTGTGTCAGTTGCCTTGATGCTGGCCGGGCGCCCCGCTCGCGAACAAGTTCGCTCCTACAGGTCGGCAGCGTGTGCGCTTCCGGGGGCTGGTGCATCCGGTACAAATCTGTCGCCCACGCTACCGCCTTCGCAAGCAAGCTTGCTCCCGCAGGTTTGGGTTTTGGTCGCGCAGAGTGTGGCAGAACGCAATATCCGTGGGAGCGAATTCATTCGCGAAGGGGCCGGTGCATCCGATACAAGTCTGTCGCCCATGCTACCGCCTTCGCGAATGAATTCGCTCCCACGGTGGGGGGGCAATCGTCCGGATTGAGCGGTCGCATTAGTCTTCGTTAATCGGCAAAACGTAGTTCTTGAACTGGGTGTCTTCCCGGAAACCGATCGATTCGTAGACCTTGTGCGCGACTTCGTTGTTGCTGCTGGTCGAGACCCGCATGCGCACGGCCTGGGTTTCTTTGGCCATTTTTTTCGCGGTTCGCATCAGGTGGTCGGCCACCAGTTGGCGGCGGGCATCTTCGGCGACGTAGATGTCATTGAGGATCCACACACGCTTGAGCGACAGCGATGAATAGCTCGGATAAAGCTGACAGAAACCCAGCAGCTTCTTGTCATCGTCCACCGGCATGGCCAGGTAGATCACGGATTCATCCCGGCTCAGGCGCTTTTCGAGAAAATCACGGGAAGAGTCCGGGTAAGGGAGTTCGCCATAAAACTCGCGATATTTGACGAACAGCGGCGCCAGAAGGTCCAGATGTTCCAGTGTGGCTTTAATGATCCGCATGGTTGGGCCTCAACTTCATGATGGCTAGCGACGAACGGTGCGAGCTGCGATTCAAGCGTGCGACCCGATGCTGTCGGATGGGTTTAGAAAGCACAATCTAATGATCAGTCTGAGGGGCCAGCAAGCAGAAAATTGCCTCTGGTGTTGACTGGCTCATCCGCGTCCACGCTGAGCAGTTGAGCTTCGTCCTTGAGATTGACCCCTGACAACTGCCGCTTGCAGGCTTCCTGCATCAAGTAAAGCAGACGATGAGCGGCCATCCCATAGCTCAGGCCTTCAAGACGGACGTTCGAGATGCAATTGCGGTGGGCGTCATTCAGGCCCACCTTCGGGCCATACGTGAAGTAAAGGCCCAGGCTATCAGGGGAACTCAGGCCCGGACGCTCGCCGATCAGCACCACCGACATCCTGGCGCCCAGCAGTTCGCCGATTTCGTCACCGATTGCGACGCGACCCTGTTCCACCAGAATCACAGGCGACAGCGTCCAGCCTTGCTCCGCCACCAGTTCCTCCATGCGTTGCAGGAACGGCAAAGTATGCCGGTGCACAGCCAGCGACGACAGACCATCGGCAACCACCACCGCCACATCGACGCCGCCGGGGTGCGCGGCGGCGTATTCACGCAGGGTCTGCGCCGAGGCTTCGTCCAGGCGCCGGCCTTTGTCCGGGCGCTGTAGATAGCTGTCTCGATCCGGTGCGGCGCTGTGCAGCAGCACGGTTTCCCGGCCTTTGGCAGTGAGTTGCTCGTTCAAGGCAACGTGATCGAACGGCAAGTGCACGGCGTCCCGGGCCTGGGCGTGAGCCAGTTGGAAATCCAGTTGCGCGGCGGTGGGCAGGCTGGTGCCGGTGCGGCCCAGGGCAATGCGCGCCGGAGTCAGGCGGCGCAGTTCCAGCCAGGGGTTTGGCGTTTGCGGGGCAGGATCAGGCATCGGTTCGTTCATCAGCTCGTCCGTCATGACAAATGCGCCAAGGCGTGGCGGAAGGCGGGCGGCAGACTGTCACCAAAGCGCACATGGCCGTCGGCCTGGGTGAAGATGCCCATTTTCTCCAGCCACGCTTCGTACTCCGGAGCCGCCCTGAGCCCCAGTGTTTGCCGGGCGTAGAGTGCGTCGTGGAACGAGGTGGTCTGGTAATTGAGCATGATGTCGTCCGAGCCAGGGATGCCCATGATGAAGTTGATGCCCGCCACGCCCAGCAGCGTCAGCAGGGTGTCCATGTCGTCCTGATCGGCTTCGGCGTGGTTGGTGTAACAGATGTCGCAGCCCATGGGCACGCCCAGCAGCTTGCCGCAGAAGTGATCTTCCAGGCCGGCGCGGATGATTTGCTTGCCGTTGTACAGGTATTCGGGGCCGATGAAGCCGACCACGGTATTGACCAGAAACGGCTTGAAGTGCCGCGCCACTGCGTAGGCGCGGGTTTCGCAGGTCTGTTGATCAAGGCCGTGATGAGCGTTGGCCGAAAGCGCGCTGCCTTGGCCTGTCTCGAAATACATCAGGTTCTGGCCCAGGGTGCCGCGATTGAGGCTCAAACCTGCTTCGTAGCCTTCCTGCAACAAATTCAGGTTGATGCCGAAACTCGAGTTGGCCGCCTCGGTGCCGGTGATCGACTGGAACACCAGGTCCACCGGCACGCCACGGTTGATCACTTCAATCGAGGTGGTGACATGGGTCAGCACGCAGGCCTGGGTCGGGATGTCGTAGCGCTGAATGATCGCATCGACCATTTCCAGCAGCGCGACGATGGACGACGTGCTGTCGGTGGCCGGGTTGATGCCGATCATGGCGTCGCCGTTGCCATACAGCAGGCCGTCGAGAATGCTCGCGGCGATGCCCGATGGATCGTCCGTGGGGTGGTTGGGTTGCAGGCGGGTCGACAGGCGACCGCGCAAACCCAGGGTGCCGCGAAACTTTGTGACGACGCGGATTTTCTGCGCCACCAATACCAGGTCCTGCACGCGCATGATTTTCGACACGGCGGCGGCCATTTCTGGCGTCAGGCCGGGGGCGAGGGCGCGCAGGCTGGCTTCGTCGGCCTTGTCGCTGAGCAGCCAGTCACGAAAGCCGCCTACGGTCAGGTGGCTGACCGGCGCGAAGGCCAGTGTGTCGTGGGTGTCGATGATCAGCCGGGTGACTTCGTCCTGCTCGTACGGGATCAGCGCTTCTTCAAGAAAGTGCTTGAGGGGGAGATTTGCCAGCGCCATCTGCGCGGCAACCCGTTCAGCGTCGTTCTGCGCGGCAACACCGGCGAGAAAATCCCCGGAGCGCGCGGGGCTGGCCTTGGCCATGAGGTCCTTGAGGCTGTCGAAGCGATAAGTCAGAGCCCCGACAGAATGGGAAAAGCTTGCCATACACAATCTCCATGACGTCCCGGATCAATCTCGGGGAGAGGACAGCAACGTAAGCAATTAATACTCCATCGTGGCTGAAGTCGCCAATTGCGGGGGGATGTGTGTCGTGGATGCAGCGGGTTGGGGCGTTTTGTGAATCGTTTTGGTGCGCCACAAATCCCTGTAGGAGCTGCCGCAGGCTGCGAAAGCGATTTATCTGACAGATCGCTTTCGCAGCCTTCGGCAGCTCCTACAGAGCGTTGCTTTCAGCCGAAGAAGTTAGAAAAACCCCAACGGATGTGTGTCGTAGCTCACCAGCAGGTTTTTGGTCTGTTGGTAATGCTCAAGCGCGACTTTGTGGGTTTCGCGGCCGACGCCGGATTTTTTGTAACCGCCGAACGCAGCATGAGCCGGGTACAGGTGGTAGCAGTTGGTCCACACACGCCCGGCCTTGATCGCACGACCCACGCGGTAGGCGCGGTTGATGTCGCGGGTCCAGAGGCCAGCGCCCAGGCCGAACTCGGTGTCGTTGGCAATCGCCACCGCTTCAGCTTCGTCCTTGAACGTGGTGACGCTCACCACCGGGCCGAAGATCTCTTCCTGGAACACGCGCATCTTGTTGTTCCCTTTAAGCAGCGTCGGCTGGATGTAATAACCGGTCGCCATGTCGCCCTGCATTTTCTCCACTTTGCCGCCGGTCAGCAGCTCGGCACCTTCGCCCTGAGCGATTTCCAGGTACGAGAGGATTTTGTCGAATTGCTGTTGCGAAGCCTGGGCGCCGATCATGGTGTCGGTGTCCAGCGGATCGCCGCGTTTGATTTTCAGGACCTTGGCCATCACCGCTTCCATGAACTGCGGGTAGATCGATTCCTGAACCAGCGCACGAGAAGGGCAGGTGCAGACTTCGCCCTGATTGAAGAACGCCAGCACCACGCCTTCAGCGGCTTTATCAATGAACTCGGGCTCGGCGTTCATGATGTCTTCGAAGAAGATATTCGGCGACTTGCCGCCCAGCTCCACGGTGGACGGGATGATGTTGTCGGCGGCCAGTTTCATGATGTGCGAGCCAACGGGCGTCGAGCCGGTGAAGGCGATCTTGGCGATCCGCTTGCTGCTGGCCAGCGCTTCACCGGCTTCGCGGCCATAACCTTGTACGACGTTGAGGACGCCGGGCGGCAGCAGGTCGCCAATCAATTCCATCAGCACGCTGATGCCCAGCGGCGTCTGCTCGGCGGGTTTGAGTACGATGCAGTTGCCAGCCGCCAGCGCCGGGGCGAGTTTCCAGGCGGCCATCAGGATCGGGAAGTTCCACGGGATGATCTGCCCGACCACGCCCAGCGGTTCATGAATGTGATACGCCACGGTGTTGCCGTCGATTTCGGCCGCGCTGCCTTCCTGGGCGCGCAAGACGCCGGCGAAATAACGGAAGTGATCGACTGCCAGCGGAATGTCGGCGTTGAGGGTTTCGCGGATCGCCTTGCCGTTGTCCCAGGTTTCGGTGATCGCCAGGATTTCGAGATTCTGCTCGATGCGATCAGCGATTTTCAGCAGGGTCAGCGAACGGTTCTGCACGGAGGTCGTGCCCCAGGCGTCGGCGGCAGCATGAGCGGCGTCCAGTGCTTTTTCGATGTCTTCGGCAGTGGAGCGCGGGAAGTCGGCGATGGGCTTGCCGGTGATGGGGGACGTATTGGTGAAGTATTGGCCTTTGACCGGCTCAACGAACTGGCCGCCAATGTAGTTGCCGTAGCGCTCCTTGAAATTGACCAGAGCGCCTTCGGTACCGGGATGTGCGTAACGCATGGTGATTTCTCCTGATTTTTTGTTGTTGGGAGAGCTGACGTAAACATCGCTCTGGAATAGTGCGCCAGTTCAAAGCGTAGAGCAAAGGGGCGGACCTTGCCGGGTGGACGGGATTGGTGTGTTGCTTGTAGGAGCTGCCGCAGGCTGCGAAAGCGATATGTCAGGTAAAAAGCTTCGCAGCCTGTGGCAGCTCCTACAGAAAAGTGTGATTGCACCAGACAATTTCACCCTCTGTGAGCTAACCTGCGCGGACGTTTTAAGAGGTGGTCATGCATATTCATATCCTTGGTATTTGCGGCACTTTCATGGGTTCGCTGGCGGTGCTCGCCAAAGAGTTGGGCCATCGGGTGACCGGCTCCGACGCCAATGTCTATCCGCCGATGAGCACTCAATTGCAGGCTCAGGGCATTGAGCTGACGCAAGGTTACGACCCGGCGCAGCTCGACCCGGCTCCTGATCTGGTGGTGATCGGCAACGCGCTGTCGCGTGGCAATCCTGCTGTGGAATATGTGCTCAATAAAGGTTTGCCGTATGTGTCCGGCCCGCAGTGGCTGGCGGATCACGTGCTGCAAGGTCGCTGGGTTTTGGCCGTGGCGGGTACTCATGGCAAAACCACCACCAGCAGCATGCTGGCCTGGGTGCTTGAGCATGCGGGCATGAGCCCTGGTTTCCTGATCGGTGGCGTGCCGCAGAACTTCGCGGTGTCCGCACGTTTGGGCGGCACACCGTTTTTCGTGGTGGAAGCCGACGAATACGACAGCGCCTTTTTCGACAAGCGTTCCAAGTTTGTTCACTACCGTCCGCGTACAGCGATCCTCAATAACCTTGAGTTCGATCATGCTGACATCTTCCCCGATCTGCCTGCCATCGAGCGCCAGTTCCACCACTTGGTGCGCACCATCCCGAGCGAGGGGCTGGTGATTCATCCGACCACCGAGCCTGCGCTGGCCCGGGTCATCGAGATGGGCTGCTGGACCCCGGTGCAGACCACCGGCCAGGGCGGGCAGTGGCAGGCGCGTTTGCTGCGCGATGACGGTTCGCAGTTTGAAGTGATTTTCGAAGGTGAAGTGCAGGGCACCGTTGATTGGGACATGACCGGTCAGCACAACGTTGCCAACGCACTGGCGACTCTGGCTGCCGCGCGGCATGTGGGCGTGGTGCCCGCTTTGGGCGTCGAAGCCTTGAGCGCGTTCAAAAGCGTCAAACGGCGCATGGAGAAAGTCGCGGAAGTGCGCGGCATCACCATCTACGACGACTTCGCTCACCACCCAACGGCTATCGCCACCACCCTGGATGGCCTGCGCAAGAAAATTGGCGATGCGCCGCTGATTGCCATCATCGAGCCGCGTTCCAACTCCATGAAGCTTGGCGCGCACCGCGATGGTTTGCCGGAAAGTGTGCAACAGGCTGACCAGGTGGTGTGGTATGCCCCGGCCAATCTGGGTTGGGATCTGGCCGCCACTGCTGCACTGTGTTCCGTGCCTGCGGTGGTCAGTGATTCTCTGGAAGGGATTATTGCTCGGGTCAAAAGCCAGGCCCAGCCGGGAACGCATGTGGTGATCATGAGCAACGGCGGTTTTGGTGGCCTGCATGGCAAGCTTGCCGAGGCCCTGCAATGAACGGCCCGGAACGCGTCACGGTCGCGATGACCGGTGCTTCTGGCGCGCAGTATGGTTTGCGCCTGCTTGATTGCCTGGTCCGTGAAGATCGCGAAGTCCACTTTCTGATCTCCAAGGCGGCGCAGTTGGTATTGGCGACTGAGACCGACGTGTCGCTACCGCCCAAGACGACGATGATGCAGGCCTTTCTGACTGAATATACCGGCGCTGCTGCCGGGCAGATTCGGGTCTATGGCAAGGAAGACTGGATGTCGCCAGTGGCGTCGGGTTCCGGTTCGCCCAGTGCGATGGTGGTGGTGCCGTGTTCCACCGGCACGTTGTCGGCGATCGCAACCGGCGCCTGCAATAACCTCATCGAACGCGCCGCCGACGTGACTCTCAAAGAGCGGCGGCAGTTGATTCTGGTGCCCCGTGAAGCACCGTTCTCCAGTATCCATCTGGAGAATATGCTCAAGCTGTCGAATATGGGGGCGGTGATTCTGCCTGCATCGCCGGGCTTTTATCACCAGCCGCAGACCATCGATGACTTGATCGATTTTGTGGTGGCGCGGATTCTCAATCTGCTCAACATCCCCCAGGACATGCTGCCGCGTTGGGGTGAACATCATCTGAGCGCTGATGAATAAGCGGCTGCTATTGATGGCTTTGGCGCTGAGCACGACCGGCTGCGCCACCGCTCGCACCCTCAACGCCGCCCAACCTGGCGCGCCGCTGGTGTACGCCGGTACGCGGCTGGATCTGTACGCAATGCAGGGCGGCTGTTGTGCGATGGACAAGTATGGCGCGCAGGCACCGAGCTATCCGGGGCTGGACCTGCCGGCGAGTGCGCTGCTGGATACGCTGTTGTTGCCGTTGTCATTGTTGACTGCGTTGGGCGGGTCGGTTCAGGCCACGGGTGGACTTTAAGGACGGCCTGGGACTGTAGGAGCCAACTTGTTGGCGAGGCGGTGTGTCAGGCGAAACGCCTCGCCAACAAGTTGGCTCCTACAGGGACTGTTCGTGTTTGTTATTTCCCCAGCTTCCTCAACTCATCCGACTCGACAATCCGTACGCCATCCTGCTCTTCCAGCGCCAGACGCCACAGCGCCCAACCCAGGGTGCAGGCTTCGATGGCGCCGTATTTGCCGGGGATCAGCTTGGCAAGGGGCGCGGCGAGCTGCTCGGCCAGGCGTTGTTCGGAGCGATTGCCCACCAGCAGTGAAGGGCGGGCGATGGTCAGTTGTGGCCAGCCTTGTGCGATCAGGGCCTGTTCCATTTCGCCTTTGATGCGGGTGTAGAACACGCTGGATTTCGGGTCGGCGTTGATGGCGCTGATCACCAGCAAATGCCGTGCGCCCATTTCCCGGGCGCGCTTGCCGAATTCCACCACCAGATCCAGATCGACGGCTTTGAATGCTTCCTGCGAACCGGCCTTTTTGATGGTGGTGCCCAGGCAGCAGAACGCGATGTCGATCTGCCCGCTCAGGGTTGGCAGCAGGGCGCTCAGATCACCGACGGGATTTTCCAGATGCCCGTGCTCAGCCAAAGGGCGGCGGGTCGGGGCCAGCACGCGGCTGACGGTGGGTTCGTTGAGCAGGCGATCCAGCAAATGTTCGCCCGTAAGGCCGGTGGCACCGGCGAGCAGGATGTGGCGTGGCGTCAAGTACATACAGTTCTCCCTTGATTCCGACAGCTTAGTGGCTGGCGGACGACTTCGCTTCCTTGCGCGTCATTGTGGTGTTGAGTGCCCGTTCTGCCTGCTGTTTACGCAGCAGCTGCCAGTGCGTGATAACGCCTTTGGGAGCCCATATCTGCGGCTCGGACGCTTCATAGTTCTCGGCAGCTTCGCGTTCGGCCACGACATTTTTTGCATCATTGAAGGCTTGTTGCAAGTCATCGGTTTCGACCAGCGCTCGGGCGAACAGTGCGTCGCCAAAGTACGTGAAATCGGCTTCTTCCGAACACCCGAACGACACACGATCGGCCCGCGATGCAGTCATGATCAGGGTGCGTTCGTCCTTGAGTGCCGGGATGAAACCACCTGAGTAGCAGGCCGAGATCACCACCACCTTGTCGCGATTTTTCAGCGGCGCCAGGGCCGTCGCCAGTTCATCGGCAGGCAGGTCCGCCAGTTCCAGGCGCGGTTGGTCCAGCACCAGCTCGTGATCGTGGGTGCCGTGGCTGGTCAGGTAAATGAACACCAGATCTTCCGGGCCGCTGCGTTGCGCCAGGGTTTGCACGGCGCGGGTGATGCTTTCACGCGTGGCCATGGGCCGGTCGATCATATGATCACGATGGTTCACCAGAGTGATTTGCCCGAACGCACCAAAGCGCGAGGCCAGCAGGTTGTTGACGTAATCCGCTTCGCGCAGAAAGACGCTCTGCTTGCCGTCACCGCCCACCACCAGGCTGAACAACTCCACGGCCGGTGTTGAGGTCGGGACGTTTGCCTGGGCTTTTTCCAGCAGTGAGCCTTGTGCGAGTATCCCAGCCTCCAGCAGGTCGGGCAGCAGTTTGCCCTTGGCGTCGCGGATCAACTGGCCGTTGGCCCAGGTGCCGCTCTGAATGGGGCCTTGAGCCGGGGTCAGCACGCCTTGCCCTTGATAGGTGTCATCGTCGAACTGGCCCACGTAAACGCTGCCGTCCACCAGGCGCAGGCGGCCCTGGCCGGAGAAGCGCCAGTTACTGAACAGCCCTTGATAATGGCTGCCGTCGGCGCCGATCAGTTCGCCTTTGCCGTTGAGCGCGCCGTCCTTGAACTGACCGACCCACACGTCACCGTCGCTGTTCTCATAACGGCCGCGGCCATTGAGCTGGTTGTTGCGAAAGCCACCCGCGTATTGGTCGCCATCGGCGCTGTTGAAGCTGCCGTTGCCTTCGAGTTTGCCGTTGACGAATTTACCGCTGAACTGGTTGCCGCTGGCATCGCTGCGCTGGCCTTCGCCGTTGGGTTTGCCATGGGCGAACTGGCCCTGATACTGGCTGCCGTCGTCGAGTTCGATGCGGCCAAGGCCGTCGTACTGATCGGCCTTGAAGCCGCCACGGTAAGTCAGGCCCTTCTCTTTGAGTGTGCCTTCGCCTTCGCGCCGCCCCAGCTTGAAGCCGCCGACGTAAACACCGCCGTGGGTGATCAGGGTGCCTTGGCCCTCGAACAGGCCGTTGGCGAAGCCGCCTTTATAAACATCGCCGTTGCTGGCGTGCCATTCGCCCTTGCCGTGCCAGAGGCCATTGTGAAACTCACCGGCGTACCAGCTGCCGTTTGGGTAGTCGATGCGTCCTTGGCCCTGCAGCAAACCGTTGACGACATCGCCACGATAGCGTCCGCCGTCCGGCAGGCGTGCGTCTGGCGGCGACAGCGGTTCACCGTCCCCGCAAGCAGCGAGTAGGAGTATCAGAGCCAGAGGTACAAGCGCGCGCATGGTCAATCCCGGGAAATTTGGTTCAGGCGTGGGCAGCCGACGTCGATCAAAGCCGGGTGTAAAGCCAGGGAGGAGTATGCCGTAGCGAGTAAGGCGGACGAAACAGTCTGTAACGACTGTTTCGTGTTTTAGCGATGTTTTAGCGGCGTTTTACGAGGGTTACACGAAGCACATCGAGAGGGGTTCTGCGATGAAGGCGGGTTTCTCCTGGCCTTCGATCTCCAGTGTGGCTGTGGCTTTGAGCAGCCATTGGCCAGGCTTTTTCTCATTCAACTCAGTGAGCTCGACTTTGAGACGAACGCGGGAGTCGACCTTCACCGGCTGGATGAAGCGCACGCTGTCCAGGCCGTAATTGACGACCATTTTCAAACCCTCGGGCAGCACCAGCAGGTTCTCCATCAGCTTGGGGATCAGCGACAGCGAGAGAAATCCGTGGGCGATGGTGCCGCCGAACGGCGTTTGAGCCGCCTTGACGGGATCAACGTGGATGAACTGATAGTCGCCGGTTGCTTCGGCGAACAGGTTGATGCGTTCCTGATCGATGGTCAGCCATTCGGAGCATCCCAGCTCCTTGCCAACGTAACTCTTGAGCTCTGTAACAGGTACAAAGGGCATGTCGTACTCTCCTTGTCTTTGACGGTTTGTCGTTTATTGCCTTTTATTGCATAGGACTTTGCCTACGCGAGTCGATGCAAGATCAGCAGAGAGAGCCCGATTGGTCAAGCAAGGTTCTGTGTGCGAATGACAGGCTATAGCCGATCTCTGTGCGTGCTTATAATGTCGCCGCCATTTTGCTGGAGCTTTCCATGTTGCTACGAGGCCTGACGTGGCTGGTGCTGTTTCAATTGCTCGGCACTGCGCTCAACCACTTGTTTCTGTCGATTCTGCCCGGGCCGATTATCGGTCTGGTGCTGCTGTTGGCGTTTCTCATGCTGCGTGGTGAAGTCAGCGAGCCCATCAGCCTGGCCGCCAGCAGCCTGTTGCGTTACCTGCCACTGTTGCTGGTGCCGCCTGCCGTCGGGGTGATGGTCTACGCTGCGGCGATTGCCGCCGACTTCTGGGCGATTGTCGGTGCGCTGGTGCTGTCGCTGATTATCAGCATCACGTTTGCAGGCTGGTTGATGCAGAAACTGATCAACCGTCAGGCGCGCGTCAGGAGCCAGCATGAATCTTGATTGGTATGGCGCCTGGAACTCGGTGATCCACCATCCATTGTTTGGCATCGCCATCACGCTGGGGGCTTATCAGCTGGCGCTGGCGGTCTACGAAAAAACCCGTCTGGTGTTCCTGCAACCCGTGCTGGTGTCGATGCTGGTGCTGATCTGTGTGCTGTTGATCAGCGGAGTGAGCTACGCCGAATACCGCAAAGGCACGGAAATCCTCAGCGTGCTGCTGGGCCCGGCGACCGTTGCGCTGGCCGTGCCGCTTTATCTGAATCTGCGCCGAATTCGTCAGTTGCTTTGGCCGACCTTAACTACGCTGGTAGTGGGCGGCGTGTTCGCAACCGGGCTGTGCCTGCTTCTGGGGGGGTGGTTTGGCGCCGAGCACATGATATTGATGACCATGGCGCCCAAGTCCGTGACGTCACCCATTGCGATGCTGGTGGCTGAACAGCTCGGTGGCGTGGCGGCGTTGGCGGCAGTGTTCGTGCTGATCACTGGCGTATTGGGGGCGATACTTGGCCCTGGGTTGTTGAGCCTGGCCGGGGTTGAAAATCCGGCTGCGCGCGGCATGGCTCTGGGGCTTACCGCCCATGCGGTGGGTACGGCGCTGGCCCTGCAGGAAGGTGAAGAATGCGGCGCCTTTGCGGCGCTGGGCATGAGTTTGATGGGAGTCGCAACGGCGCTGTTTCTGCCGTTGGCGGTGTCGTTGGTCGTTTGAGGATGATGGGTATGACGTTGCCGTTGTTTCCGCTTAACGCTGTGCTGTTTCCCGGCTGCATTCTGGATTTGCAGCTGTTCGAGGCGCGCTATCTGGACATGATCGGTCGCTGCATGAAGCAGGGCGAAGGTTTTGGCGTGGTATGCATTACTGAAGGCAGCGAAGTGGGCGAGGCTGCGGCCGGTTATTCATTGATCGGCTGCGAAGCGCTGGTTCGCGATTTCCAGACTCAGGACAACGGCCTGCTGGGGATCCGCGTGGAAGGCGGGCGACGCTTTCGGGTGATCAGTGCCGAGGCTCAAAAGGACCAGTTATTGGTAGCTCAGGTGCAATGGCTCGATGAAGCACAGGAGCGCCCGCTGCAGGAGGAAGATGCTGACTTGGTCGCCTTGCTCTCAGCGCTGGCGGAGCACCCGATGGTCGCCGCCTTGAACATGGGCCTGACTGCCAGCGGTCAGCAATCACTGGCGAACCAGCTGGCCTATCTGCTGCCGTTTACCGAGCAGGCCAAAATCGGCCTGCTGGAAATCGACGACCCCGAAGACCGTCTTGACGCCATTCAGGACCTGCTCGATGAAATGCAGGGTGATATGCAGGTTTGAGTAGCGGTTTAAGGCACGACGGCCCCTGTAGGAGCGAACTTGTTCGCGAGGCGGTGTGTCAGGCGCTGCGTCTCGCGAACAAGTTCGCTCCTACAGGGTGGTGGCGTCAGTACTGGTAGCGCAACACCGCATGCGGCAATGAATGCAGGGCGAAAAAACCGAACAGCGCCACCAGTGACGGCAGGATCAGCCACCAGATGCGCACCGGCAATGCGGTCAACGACGATTTACGCTGGATGATCGACAGGCTGATCGCACAGAACGTGAACGCCAGGAACATCCCCGCCAGCACGTCTGTTGGCCAATGCACCCCCAGATAGACCCGTGACATGGCGATGGAGATTGCCGGCATGCCGCCGAGCATCAGCCAGGTCAGGCGCAACCGCACCGGCTGCCCGCGCCCCGCGAGCACCGCCAATGTGATGAAAAACGCAAACGACGCCGAGCTGTGTCCGCTGGGCATGCTGTAGGTGGTCAGTGGCTCCAGCAACACCTCGGGCCGTGCGCGGGCGAACACCCATTTCATGCTGCCGTTGGCCAGGGCGGTGCCCAGCGTTGCGATCAACGCGAACGCGGCGTGGCGCCATTGGCGGGCGATGAGCAACAGCACCAACAACAACGCGGCGGCATAAAGCTGAGTGCGGAAATCCCCAAGCCCGGTCACCACGATCACGAACTGATCGAGCACTGTACTGCGATGCTCCTGGATCAGCGTCATGATGCCGTTGTCGAACTGGGTCAGATGCGGCCAGCCAAAGAATATCCCTGCCAGCAGGATAGCGCTGGTCGCTGCCATGATCTCGGTCGCGTATTGCTTGCTGCGCAGGCTTGTCTGGATGCTCACGCCGACCAGCACCGCCAGCCCGCCGCCGATCACGGCAGCTTGTGGCCAGAAACCTTCCGGCAGCGGCAACCGCACCGCAGCGCCTGCCGCCCAGCCTGGCAGCAGATACGCAATCGACCAACCGGCCGCAGCCAGCAGGCTGACTGCCGCAAAACGCGGGAACGGCATGTCGAACATGCCGGCCACCATGGGCAGCATCGGCCGCAGCGGACCGATAAAGCGTCCGACCAGCAGGCTGGCAATGCCGTAACGCTGGAAATAGGTCTCTGCGCTGCCGATCCATTCAGGGTGAGTGCGCAAGCCCGGCAGGCGACGGATCCCCTGATGGAAGCGGCGGCCAATGAAATAGGAAACGACATCACCGAGAATCCCGCCAAGGAAACCCAGCAGCAGCACTTCGCTCAGCGGCAGGATCCCGCTACCGGCCAGCGCCGCCACGGCAAACAGCACCACGGTCCCGGGCACGACGATGCCAGCAATCGCCAGGCACTCGATAAACGCGATCAGGAAAATCGCCGCGCTTAGCCAGGAAGGGTTTGCTGCGAGCCAGCCGGTTATGCTGTCAACCCATGGGCCCATGCTTCAGTTTCCTTGATCGATTAGGTAATAGTCGCGGCCTTCGACCTGACCGCGTCGCAACGGGTTCCGTGTGCAAAAGCGGGCGTATTCGGCGTCGACGAAGCGGTACAGGAGGTGTTCATCGCGGCCCAGGGGTATGCCTAGACGCGTGGTCTGGATAATACGGGGTGGCGTTTGGCCGACATCTTCGACCAGTAACAAATTTGCATCGAAACGTTTCGCGTCCCACACCGGCACTTTCAGCCCCAGGGCCTTGCACAGCAGTGTCTGGCCGGCGCACAAACGGCCGGGGCTGCGCAGCTCACCGCTGGCATCGGGGTTGTTCAGTTGCATCTGCGCCAGGCTGTTGGCGTCCGACACTTCGTCGACCCATGGGTAGGCCGACTTGATCAACACCGCGTTGCCGGGGCCTTCGGCGCTGAAGTTGAGCGAATCCCCGCCGCGCGCGTAATACATGTAGATATGCCCGCCATCGAGGAACAGCGCTTTGCGTTTTTCGGTGTAGCCCAGCGAGGCGTGGCTGCCTTTTTCGGCGAAGTAATACGCTTCTGTCTCGATGATCCGCGCCGCCAGCCACTGCTCGCCGACCTTGTGCCGGATGACCTTGCCCAGCAGGGCCTGGGCCAGCACCTGGGCATCACGGTTGAAAAAACTGTCGGGAAGGGCAATGGGCATGGGACACATGAAGTGGCAGGACGGGCGCTGATCATAGCAATGCGCGGCTTAATTGGAGCTGAATGTGATGCCCGAAGGTTAGGCATACCCATCACCGGCGACCTCCCCAACTTGTAGGAGCCAACTTGTTGGCGAGACGGTTTGGCAGGCCGCGCTTATCTATCGTCTGAGCCGATGCTTCGCGAACAAGTTCGCTCCTACAGATCCTGGGTCAGCCGCGATTGGGGAGTGTTTCCGAAAGAATTAACGCTATTTCACTCAGTTATCGACCATCCGCCTGTCTGCGCTGTCGTTAGCGTCGCCCGACGGCTATAATCGGCCGCTTTCCTCTCTGCCAAGACCTCTGAGACCATGACTGAGTCCGTTCTTGACTACATGACCCGCCTGGGTCGCGCCGCCCGCGAAGCTTCGCGTGTGATCGGCCGTGCCAGCACTGCGCAGAAAAACCGCGCGTTGCTCGCCACTGCCGCCGCTCTGGATGAGGCTCGCACCGAGCTGTCTGCCGCCAATGACATGGACCTGGCCGCTGGTCGCGCCAACGGTCTTGAACCCGCCATGCTCGAACGTCTGGCCCTGACCCCCGCACGAATCGACAGCATGATCGTCGGGTTGCGTCAGGTGGCCAATCTGCCCGATCCGGTGGGCGCGATCCGCGACATGAGCTTTCGTCCGTCAGGTATCCAGGTCGGCAAGATGCGCGTGCCCCTGGGCGTGGTCGGCATCATCTATGAGTCGCGGCCGAACGTGACCATTGATGCCGCCAGTCTGTGCCTGAAGTCCGGCAACGCGACGATTCTGCGTGGCGGCTCCGAGGCGATTCATTCCAACCGAGCCATTGCCGCCTGCATTCAGCGCGGTCTGGCCGAGGCTGATTTACCCGCAGCAGTGGTGCAGGTGGTCGAGACCACTGACCGTGCGGCCGTCGGCGCGTTGATCACCATGCCTGAATACGTGGACGTTATCGTGCCTCGTGGCGGCAAGGGCCTGATCGAGCGGGTCAGCCGTGACGCCCGCGTACCGGTGATCAAGCACCTGGACGGCATCTGCCATGTGTATGTCAGCGCCCATGCCGATCTGAGCAAGGCCCAGCGCATCGCCTTCAACGCCAAGACTTACCGGTATGGCATTTGCGGCGCCATGGAAACCCTGCTGGTGGATCAGACCATCGCTGGCGAATTCCTGCCGCTGATGGCGGCCCAGTTTCGTGAAAAGGGTGTCGAGCTGCGCGGTTGCGAGCGTACCCGCGACCTGATCGAGGCGATCCCGGCCACCGAAGAAGACTGGAACACCGAGTACCTGGCGCCGATCCTGTCCATCCGGATCGTCAACGGGCTCGACCAGGCCATCGAACACATCAACCACTATGGCTCGCATCACAGCGACGCCATCGTCTCCGATCACCAGGGTCAGGTTCGCCGTTTCATGGCTGAAGTCGACTCCAGTTCGGTGATGGTCAACGCGCCCACCAGCTTCGCCGATGGCTTCGAATACGGATTGGGTGCGGAGATCGGCATTTCTACTGATAAGCTGCACGCCCGCGGTCCGGTCGGTCTGGAAGGGCTGACCTGCGAGAAGTACATCGTGATCGGCGATGGCCAGTTGCGCGGACAGGAGCCAGCCTGACTTGAGCGAACCTGTACAGCACGCGGGAACGCCTGCGGATGCTGTAGACGAGGCCGCTGCGGTGTTGCCAAAACGCATCGGTATTCTGGGCGGCACGTTCGACCCTGTGCATATCGGTCACTTGCGCGGCGCACTGGAAGTCGCCGCGCTGCTTGAACTCGATGAGTTGCGCCTGACGCCCAGCGCCCGGCCACCGCATCGCGATACACCGAGCGTCAGTGCGCAAGACCGTCTGGCGATGGTCGAGTGCGCGGTTGCCGGTGTCGCGCCCCTGACGGTGGATGACCGGGAGCTGAAGCGGGACAAACCGTCCTACACAATTGACACGCTGGAATCGATGCGCGCCGAGCTGGCCGCAGCGGACCAGTTATTCCTGTTGCTGGGTTGGGACGCCTTTTGTGGCCTGCCAACCTGGCATCGATGGGAAGAGTTGCTGGAACACTGCCATATCGTGGTGTTACAGCGCCCGGACGCCGACAGCGAGTCGCCGGATGCCATGCGCAATCTGCTGGCGGCCCGCGCAGTCAGCGATCCAAAAGCCCTGAAAGGGCCGGGCGGACACATTACATTCGTCTGGCAGACCCCGTTAGCGGTGTCTGCCACCCAGATCCGCCAACTGCTGGCCAGCGGGAAGTCGGTACGTTTTCTGGTGCCAGACGCAGTACTGGCCTATATCGATGCGCACGGGCTGTACCATGCGCCGAGAAACTGAGGGAGCGCCCCTGAACTGCTTTGATAGATAAGCGTTTGGACGTTCCCATACACACGAGTTGAAGAGTTTTATATGACAAAGCAAAAAATGAGCAGTGAAGAAGTCATCAAGATCGCTATCGCGGCACTGGAAGACGTCAAAGGCACCGACATCCTGACCATCGATGTGCGCGACAAGACCAGCATCGCCGATTACATGCTGATCTGCACCGGTACCTCCAATCGCCAGTTGAACGCACTGGTCGACAGCGTTCGTGACAAGGTCAAGGCCGCCGGCCTGAAATCCCTGAGCGAAGAAGGCAAGGGCGACAGCGATTGGGTCCTGCTGGACCTGGGCGACGTGATCGTTCACGTGATGACCGCCGCAGCTCGTCAGTTCTATGACCTGGAGCGGTTGTGGAAAGGCGCTGAGCTGAGCCGTTCGGGCGATGGCAAGCACCACAACCCAGAAAACACCCATGAGCATTTCCTCAAGCTCAACAAAGATCAGCAGTAAGAGGCCGTTGTGCGTCTGCGTCTGATCGCGGTCGGCTCGCGCATGCCCAAGTGGGTGGAAGAAGGCTGGCATGAATATGCCAAGCGTCTGCCATCCGAGCTGGCACTCGACCTGGTGGAGATCCCGCTCAATACCCGTGGCAAGAATGCTGACGTGGCACGCTTTATCCGTCAGGAAGGTGAGGCCATGCTGGCAAAAGTGCAGCCGGGCGAGCGGATCGTCACCCTTGAAGTGCATGGCAAGCCCTGGAGCACCGAGCAATTGGCGGTGGAACTGGAGCGCTGGCGCCTTGATTCGCGTACGGTGAACTTCATGGTGGGCGGGCCGGAAGGCCTGGCGCCAGAGGTCTGTGCACGTGCCGATCAGCGTTGGTCGCTGTCGCCACTGACGTTGCCGCACCCGCTGGTGCGCATCCTCATCGGTGAGCAGATCTATCGCGCCTGGACAGTTCTGTCCGGGCACCCTTACCACAAATAGCACTGCGCCCAATGTCCCAGCCGATTCGCCTAAAAGACCACGAGAAAGACGCACGTCTGGTGCGCGGCCGGGTCGTGGTCGGGGCTGTGGCTGTTGTGTTGCTGGTGTGTGTGCTCATCGCGCGGCTGTATTTCCTGCAGGTCATCCAGTACGACTATCACTCGACGCTGTCGGAAAACAATCGGGTGCATGTGCAGCCGATTCCACCCAGCCGTGGCCTGATCTTTGATCGCAACGGCGTGGTGATTGCCGACAACCGGCCGAGTTTCAGCCTGAGCATGACCCGCGAGCGCTCCGGCGACTGGTCCCAGGTGCTCGACACCATTGTCGAAGTTCTGGAATTGACCCCGGACGACCGCGTGATCTTCGAGAAGCGCATGAAGCAAGGGCGTCGTCCGTTCGAGCCGGTGCCGATCCTGTTCGAGTTGAGCGAAGAGCAGATCGCCCGGGTAGCGGTCAATCAGTTCCGGCTACCGGGCGTGGAAGTCGTGGCGCAACTGGTACGGCATTACCCGCAGGGCGCGCACTTTGCGCACTCGGTGGGCTACATGGGTCGGATCAACGAGAAAGAGCTCAAGAGCCTCGACCCGGTTAACTACAGCGGCACCCACCATATCGGCAAGACCGGCATCGAGCGCTTCTACGAAGACGAGTTGCATGGTCAGGTCGGTTACGAAGAAGTCGAGACCAACGCCCGAGGCCGTGTGTTGCGGGTCCTCAAGCGGACCGACCCGGTGCCGGGCAAAGACATCGTGCTGAGCCTGGACATCAAGCTTCAGGAAGCCGCCGAGGCAGCATTGGCGGGCCGTCGCGGTGCGGTGGTGGCGATGGACCCACGCAATGGCGAAGTGCTGGCGATGGTCAGTGCGCCGAGCTTCGACCCCAATCTGTTCGTGACCGGTATCAGCTTCAAGGCTTACGCCGAATTGCGTGACTCGATTGATCGGCCGCTGTTCAACCGCATCCTGCGCGGTTTGTACCCGCCGGGTTCGACCATCAAGCCCGCAGTCGCCATCGCCGGGCTGGACGCCGGGGTGGTCAACGCATCGAGCCGAGTGTTCGACCCAGGGTTTTACCAACTGCCCAACTACGATCACAAATACCGCAACTGGAACCGCACGGGCGACGGCTGGGTGGACCTGGACACCGCCATCATGCGTTCCAACGACACCTACTTCTACGACCTGGCGCACAAGCTGGGCATTGATCGCCTCTCGTCCTACATGAACAAGTTCGGTATCGGCCAGAAGGTCTCGCTGGACATGTTCGAAGAATCCCCCGGCCTCATGCCGTCCCGGGACTGGAAGCGCGCGACCCGTCGTCAGGCCTGGTTCCCCGGCGAGACGCTGATTCTGGGTATCGGCCAGGGCTACATGCAGGCCACGCCGTTGCAACTGGCCCAGGCCACCGCGCTGGTGGCCAACAAAGGTGTATGGAATCGCCCGCATCTGGCCAAGACCATCGAAGGTCAGCCGCCGGTGGACGAAAACCCGATGCCGAACATCATCCTGCGTAACCCGTCGGACTGGGACAAGGTCAACCACGGTATGCAGCAAGTGATGCACGGCGCACGCGGCACCGCGCGCAAGGCGGCCATCGGTGCGCAATACCTGATCGCAGGCAAGAGTGGTACGGCGCAGGTCGTGGCCATCAAGCAGGGCGAGAAATACGACCGCTCCAAGGTTCAGGAACGCCACCTCGACCACGCCTTGTTCGTCGGTTTTGCTCCCGCCAATGACCCGAAAATCGTGGTCTCGGTGATGGTCGAAAACGGCGAATCCGGTTCTGGCGTCGCCGCCCCTGTGGTTCGTCAGATCATGGACGCCTGGCTGCTCAACACTGACGGAACTCTAAAACCCGAATATGGCGGCGTTAAAGCCGTGGAGGCTGCGGCCAGTGCCAGTCAAGAGTAATTTCGACCGCATTCTTTCCAGCGAAGACGTGATGCGCCGCCGCGCCACCTTTTTGCAGCGCATTCATATCGACGGTCCCTTGCTGATCCTTCTGCTGACCCTGGCTGCGGGCAGTCTGTTCGTGCTGTATTCGGCCAGCGGCAAGAACTGGGACCTGCTGATCAAACAAGCCAGCTCGTTTGGCATTGGGCTGGTGGCGATGGTGGTGATTGCCCAGCTTGAGCCCAGGTTCATGGCCCGCTGGGTGCCGGTGCTCTATGTCCTGGGCGTGTTGCTGCTGGTGGTGGTTGACGTCATGGGCCACAACGCCATGGGCGCCACTCGCTGGATCAACATCCCCGGCGTGATCCGCTTCCAGCCTTCTGAATTCCTCAAGATCATCATGCCCGCCACCATCGCCTGGTATTTGTCCAAGCGCACGCTGCCGCCGCACCTGAAACATGTGGTGGTGAGCCTGGCGTTGATCGGTGTGCCGTTCGCCCTCATCGTGCGCCAGCCCGACCTGGGCACTTCATTGCTGATCCTGGCGTCGGGCTCGTTCGTGCTGTTCATGGCCGGTTTGCGCTGGCGCTGGATCATCAGCGTGCTGGCCGCTGCGGTGCCGGTGGCGGTGGCGATGTGGTTTTTCATCATGCACGACTACCAGAAACAGCGAGTGCTGACCTTTCTGGACCCGGAAAGCGATCCACTGGGCACTGGCTGGAACATCATTCAGTCCAAGGCCGCCATTGGCTCGGGGGGCGTATTTGGCAAAGGCTGGTTGCTCGGCACGCAGTCGCACCTGGATTTCCTGCCTGAAAGCCATACCGACTTCATCATCGCCGTCATGGGTGAAGAGTTCGGGCTGGTGGGGATCTGCGCGTTGCTGCTGATCTACCTGCTGTTGATCGGTCGCGGCCTAGTGATTACCGCCCAGGCGCAGACGTTGTTCGGCAAGTTGCTTGCCGGCGCGCTGACCATGACGTTTTTTGTTTACGTTTTCGTCAACATCGGTATGGTCAGTGGCCTGCTGCCGGTAGTTGGTGTCCCGCTGCCCTTCATTAGTTATGGAGGAACTTCGCTGGTGACGCTGCTGTCAGCGTTTGGTGTTTTGATGTCGATCCATACACATCGTAAATGGATCGCGCAGGTTTGATTAAGGTGAAGAATTCAATGCAAGTTGTGCGTAGCTGGGCTCGATACGCTCCGATGGTCGGCCTGGTGGGCATTCTTGGGTCTGTGCAGGAAGCATTCGCCAAAGATTATGAAGGTTCGCCCCAGGTTGCTGAATTTGTCGGCCAGATGACCCGCGACTACGGGTTTGCCGGTGAGCAGCTGATGGATGTGTTCCGCGATGTGGAGCGCAAGCAGGCGATTCTTGACGCGATTTCTCGCCCCGCCGAACGGGTCAAGCAATGGAAAGAATACCGCCCGATGTTCATCACTAACGCGCGCATTGCGCGAGGTGTGGACTTCTGGCGTCAGCACGAGGCCACGCTGGCCCGCGCCGAGCAGGAATATGGCGTTCCGGCTCAGGTGATCGTCTCGATCATCGGGGTGGAGACCTTCTTTGGTCGCAACACCGGCAATTACCGGGTGATCGACGCGCTGTCCACACTGGGCTTTGATTACCCGCCGCGTGCCGACTTCTTCCGCAAGGAGCTGCGTGAATTCCTGCTGCTGGCCCGCGAACAGCAGGTCGACCCGCTGACGCTCAAAGGCTCGTACGCTGGCGCCATGGGCTTGCCGCAATTCATGCCGAGCAGCTTTCGCGCCTACGCGGTGGATTTCGACGGCGACGGGCATATCAATATCTGGAACAACCCGGACGACGCTATTGGCAGCGTGGCCAGCTATTTTCAGCGTCACGGCTGGGTCGCGGGTGAGCCTGTGGTCAGCCTCGCGAGCGTGCGCGGTGATCGGGTCGATGAAGGTTTGACGGCCGGAATCGAGCCAGTAAAAACCGTTGGGGAGTTGCGAGCCTTGGGGTGGGCGAGTCATGATGCGCTTCGCGACGACTTGCCGGTCACTGCCTTTAAGCTGGAAGGCGAAAACGGCCCTGAATACTGGATGGGTTTGAAGAATTTTTATGCAATCACTCGTTATAACCGCAGCGTGATGTACGCCATGACTGTGCATCAATTGTCTGAACTGCTGGTTCAAGCCCGGGGTGCCAAATAATGCGGGCATTGCCGATCGTGACTTCGTTGAAGCTGATGGCCTGTGCCGCGCTGTCGTTGCTGGTGGTCAGTTGCTCCTCTCCGAGCCGTCCGGTTCAGAAGGGCACTGCAGGTATTTCCTCGCCGCCGGGCCTGGACATCAACCGCGCCCACAAAGACGGCGCGCCCTGGTGGGACGTGGATATCTCGCGTATCCCGGACGCCACACCGACCATCCACACCGGTCCTTACAAAGCCAACCCCTACACGGTGCTGGGCAAATCGTACTTTCCGCTTAGCGACTCCAAGCGTTACGTCGCGTCCGGCACTGCGTCCTGGTACGGCACCAAGTTTCACGGTCAGAACACCGCCAATGGCGAGGTTTATGACCTGTACGGCATGAGCGCGGCGCACAAGACCTTGCCGCTGCCCAGCTACGTGCGCGTGACCAACCTGGACAACAACCGGACGGTGATCCTGCGCGTCAATGACCGTGGCCCGTTCTACTCCGACCGGATCATCGATTTGTCCTACGCTGCGGCGAAGAAGCTCGGTTACGCCGAAACCGGCACCGCGCGGGTCAAGGTCGAAGGCATCGACCCGCAGGAGTGGCTGGCGCAAAATGGCCGCCCGACGCCGCTGCTGCCTAATCAGCCGCAGGTCATGCCACAGGCAACGCCGCCGGCACTGGTGGCTTCGGCCGGCACCATCGAGCAATACACGCCGCCGCCACAGCAACACGCAGCGCCTTCGGTACCGATGCAGTTCGACGCAAAAAAAAACGGTTCCGCACCAGCGTCTGGGCTGTATCTCCAGGTGGGCGCCTTCGCCAACCCGGACGCTGCAGAACTCCTGAGGTCGAAATTGAGCGGGATGGTACGGGCTCCAGTGTTCGTGAGTTCGATCGCTCGCAACCAGCAGACACTCTATCGAGTGCGTATGGGGCCGATCCAGACGCCGGGTGAAGCCCAGCAGATGCAAAACAGCGTAAGGTCGGCCAATCTAGGCCAGCCGAGCCTGGTAACACTTGATTGATTGAAGCACCGAATTAAAACCGCTCACGACCCGGATGCGTCCGGGACGGATCGGTCTACGGTTGTCAGCCAGCGGATTTGCCACCAGAGCAAAGTGCAGGCAACTGTCCATGGGTTTGTCTGTCGAACAGCCAACCTCGTGAGTCAGGATTCAAGCCTGGCACCGCCGGTCGTTGGGAGCGATGCCGCTGCCACAGACCCGTTCAGCTTTGCCCGTGAGGGCATGTTTGCCCATTAGCAATTTCGAGAGACGGATGAACATCACCACCTTTGCAAAACGCTTGTGCCTGCTCGTACCGCTGCTCATCACTCCGGCTGCCTGGGCGGCCGAGCAGATGACACCTTCGGCCCCGCAACTGGCTGCCAAGGCCTACGTGCTGATGGACGCCAGCAGCGGTAACGTTCTGGTCGAGAACAACGGCGACCAGCGCCTGGCGCCTGCAAGCCTGACCAAACTGATGACCGCCTACATCGCCACGCTGGAAATCCGTCGTGGCCAGATCGGCGAAAACGATCCGGTGACCGTCAGCGAAAACGCCTGGCGCACCGGCGGTTCGCGGATGTTCATCAAGGTCGGCACACAGGTCACCGTCAGCGATCTGCTGCACGGCATCATCATCCAGTCGGGTAACGACGCCAGTGTCGCGCTGGCCGAGCACATCGCTGGCAGCGAAGACGCCTTCGCCGACATGATGAACAAGACTGCCGCTGATCTGGGCATGACCAACAGCCACTTCATGAACCCGACCGGCCTGCCAAACCCTGAGCACTACTCGTCGGCTCACGACATGGCGATCCTGGCGCGCGCGATCATCCACGAAGACCCGGCTCACTACGCGATCTACTCGCAGAAAGAGTTCTTCTGGAACAACATCAAGCAGCCTAACCGCAACCTGCTGCTGTGGCGCGACAAGACCGTCGATGGTCTGAAAACCGGCCACACTGACGAAGCGGGCTATTGCATGGTGTCTTCTGCCGTACGTGATGGCATGCGTCTGATTGCCGTTGTATTCGGCACCAGCAGCGAACAGGCCCGTGCGGCTGAAACCCAGAAGCTCCTGACATACGGCTTCCGCTTCTTCGAAACCCAGAACTTCTACCAGAAAGGCACTGAGCTGGCTCAAGCTCCTGTCTGGAAAGGCGCTGACCGTCAGGTCAAGGCTGGCCTGGCTGAAGACCTGAGCATGACCATGCCTAAAGGCGAGATGAAAAAGCTCTCCGCCAGCATGACCATGAACCCGCAGCTGACTGCACCTATCGCCAAAGGCGACGTGATCGGCAAGGTTGAAGTGAAAATGGAAGACAAAGTGGTACGCACTTCCAACCTTGTGGCCCTGGACGCTGTCGAGGAAGGTGGCTTCCTGCGCCGCGTGTGGGATAGCATTCGCTTGTTCTTCTACGGCCTGTTCAACTGATCCCAGTCACAGCGCCAACCTTCGCGCGTCCGCTCATACCCTGAGTGGGCGCGTTTCCGTCTTCACGGCTTGTGAGACCTTTACTGCCATGACAGATTCCGACGTCAAGTCGCACAAAATCGAATTCCCCTGCGAGGACTATCCGATCAAAGTGATCGGCAACACCACTGTAGGGTTCAAAGACAGCGTGATCGAGATTCTGGCCAAACACGCCACCATCGACATCTCGACCCTTGCCGAACGCCAAAGCAGCAACGGCAAGTACACCACCATCCAGTTGCACATCGTTGCCACTGGCGAAGATCAGCTGCGTGACATCAATAGCGCCCTGCGCGCTACGGGTCTCGTGCACATGGTGCTCTGATGGGCGCAAGCCTGGGTGTTCGCGAGCTGGGCCAGATCGATTACGAGCTGGCCTGGCATGCCATGCAGCGCTTCACCGATGGGCGAAGCCCTGACACTCAGGACGAAATCTGGCTGCTGCAACATGCCCCTGTCTTTACTCAGGGGCAGTCCGGCAAGCCCGAACATTTGCTGCTGCCGGGCAATATTCCGGTGGTACAGGTCGATCGTGGCGGCCAAGTGACCTATCATGGGCCCGGCCAACTGGTTGTCTACCTGATGCTGGATGTGAGACGCCTGGGTTTCGGCGTGCGAGCATTGGTCACCCGCATCGAGAACAGCCTGATTGCCTTGCTGGCCAGCTACGGCGTCAACGCCGCTGCCAAGCCCGATGCACCGGGTGTGTATGTCGACGGAGCGAAGATCGCGTCCCTGGGGCTGCGAATTCGCAATGGTCGTTCATTCCATGGTCTGGCGCTCAACGTCGACATGGACCTGGAACCGTTTCGAAGGATTAATCCCTGTGGGTATGCAGGGCTGGCAATGACCCAGCTGTGCGATCATGCAGGCCCGATTGAATTTGCCGAGGTAAGTGCCCGGCTGCGCGCGCAGCTCGTCAAGCACCTCGACTATGCTGAGCAGACGACCCTAACGGGCGGAATCGACTGATTATGACAACTGCGACTGATACTGCCGTGCAAACCTTGATCCCCACCGTCGACGTGTCCGAGCGTGTGGCCCGTCCGAAAGTCGAAGCGGGCGTGAAGCTGCGTGGCGCGGAAAAAGTTGCGCGTATCCCGGTGAAGATCATTCCTACGGTCGATCTGCCGAAGAAACCTGACTGGATTCGCGTGCGCATCCCGGTTTCCCCGGAAGTCGATCGCGTCAAACAACTGCTGCGCAAGCACAAGCTGCACAGTGTCTGCGAAGAGGCGTCCTGCCCGAACCTGGGCGAATGTTTCTCCGGCGGCACGGCGACCTTCATGATCATGGGTGACATCTGCACCCGTCGCTGCCCGTTCTGCGACGTGGGCCACGGCCGTCCGAAGGCGCTGGACGCCGACGAGCCGGTGAACCTGGCGGTTGCCATTGCTGACCTGCGTCTGAAGTACGTGGTCATCACCTCCGTTGACCGTGACGACCTGCGTGACGGCGGTGCTCAGCACTTTGCCGACTGCATCCGTGAAATCCGCAAGCTGTCGCCTAACGTGCAGCTCGAGACGCTGGTCCCGGATTACCGTGGCCGTATGGACGTTGCCCTGGAAATCACCGCAGCCGAGCCGCCAGATGTGTTCAACCACAACCTGGAAACCGTGCCGCGCCTGTACAAGGCTGCGCGTCCGGGTTCGGATTACCAGTGGTCGCTGACCCTGCTGCAACGCTTCAAGGAAATGGTCCCGCACGTGCCGACCAAATCCGGCCTGATGCTGGGCCTGGGTGAAACCGACGAAGAAGTGATCGAAGTCATGCAGCGCATGCGCGAGCACAACATCGACATGCTCACGCTTGGCCAATACCTGCAGCCTTCGCGCAGCCACTTGCCGGTGCAGCGTTTCGTGCACCCGGACACCTTCGCCTGGTTCGCCGAAGAAGGCTACAAGATGGGCTTCAAGAACGTCGCTTCCGGCCCGCTGGTGCGCTCTTCGTATCACGCTGACGAGCAAGCCAAGATCGCCGTTAAAGCAATGGTCTGATCGCTCGACTTCAGCTGAAAGCAAAAAAGGGCCGGATATCACTATCCGGCCCTTTTTTTGTTTCAATCGCGCAGTAAACCTGTAGGAGCCAACTTGTTGGCGAGGCGTTAGCTTTATGAACGCAGCAATATCGTCTCGCGAACAAGTTCGTTCCTACAGGTCCAGAGTGTTTTCATCAAGGCTTGCGCAGATTCTGCAGCAACTCCTGCGTCGGATACCCATCCGCTGGCCAGCCGTAGGACTGCTGCGCACTGCGGATCGCCTTGCGCGTGTTGGCGCCGATGATGCCGTCCGGGGTGCCTGCGTCGTAGCGCTTGGCCGTGAGCAGGGTTTGCAGTTCGATGCGCTCAGAGCGGCTTAGCGGCACGTCGCCGCGTGGCCATTCGCCGACCACAAGGCCGCCGCCCATAATCCGCCCTGACAACAAGCCAATCGCGAGTGCGTAGGACGACGAATTGTTGTACTTGAGAATCGCGCGGAAGTTATCCATCACCAGAAACGCCGGGCCCTTGTAACCTGCGGGCAGCAACAGTGCAGCCTGTTGTTGCAACGCGGTGGCGGGCAGCGGCGTGCCGTTGGGCAGGGTCAGGCCCATTTTTTGCCAGTCGCCGAGGCTCTTGCGGGTGGAGGCGTCGGCCAGTGCGTAGTCGATAGACTGAGGCAGGGTGACTTCATAGCCCCATGGCTGGCCGGTCTGCCAGCCGGAGCTTTGCAGGTAATGCGCAGTCGAGGCCAGAGCATCGGTCGGGCTGTTCCAGATGTCGCGGCGACCATCGCCATCGAAATCCACCGCGTGGGTGTTGTAAGTGGTCGGAATGAACTGGGTTTGCCCCATCGCACCGCCCCATGAGCCGATCATGCTCTCGGGCGCGACGTCACCATGTTGCAGAATTTGCAGGGCGGCCAGGAGTTGGTCCTGGGCGAAGCCACGGCGGCGACCTTCATAGGCCAGCGTCGCCAGTGAGCGAATCACCGACTTGGAGCCCTGGAACTGCCCGAAATTGCTTTCCATGCCCCATACCGCGACCAGCGCATTGCGATCAACGCCATAGCGCTGCTCGATGCTTTGCAGCGCATCGGCATATTGGTTCATCAGGGCCTGGGCCTTGCGAACCCGAGCCTCGGAGATCGCGCCATCAAGGTATTCCCACACGGGCCTGGTGAACTCAGGCTGGCTGCGGTCGGCCTTGACCACGCTCATGTCCGGGGTCACACCCGTGAACGCACGATCAAAAATATCCGGTCGGATACCCGCGCGCAGGGCCTGCTCGCGAAAACTGGCCTGCCATTCGGCAAAGCTCATGCTGGGCTGGATATCGAGATTGCCGTCGACAGCCAGCACCGGCGTCGGCGCCGCCACTGGCGACACCTGCACATTCTTGGTGACAGGCAAAGGCATGGCGTCAGCTGCGGTGGGTTTCTCCGCGCAGGCAACTAACAGGACGAGGCTGGAGGCAGCGATCAGTTGGCGCAACTGCCAACGTCGGGAAAAACAAGAGGGCATGCTTGGGTCCAAGGTATTACCGTTAGATGCAGACCTTACCATGCCTGCAGGCGGAAAGGGCCTCGGGTAAAAGTTGCCATGTTTCAGGCAGCCAGAAAGTAAGAAGCCTCCCAGCTTTTAGACTGGAAGGCTTCGCGGCGGTAGCTGCCTTTGCCTTTGCCGGGTTGTTCCTGACGGCTGCGGAACAGTGGCTGGGCGATGATGGATTTGGCCTTGTTGGGCCGCTTTTGCTTTTTCATGGCAAGCGCTCTCTGGGTGGTAATGAACGGCGCAGATGATCGGCTCTAGGAAAGGCTGTGTCTAATTGATCTGTGCTATCGCGCGATAGTCAGGTGCAGACCGGTATGGGTTGGTCTGAAACCTGTAGGAGCTGCCGAAGGCTGCGAATTGCGGTGCCTGAGAAGTCGCTTTCGCAGCCTTCGGCAGCTCCTACAGAAGACGCGTACCTGTTACTCCGCCGGCAACGCCAACCTTTGCCCTGCCATCAGCAGAGAAAGGCGACTCAAACTGCTCCACGGCGAGCCCACCGCCTGGCCTTTGATCTGCGCATCGATGCGTTGCGCATCCATCAGCAGTTCGGCCCAGCGTTTGGCCGAGTAGCGCTGCAGCGCTTTGCTCATCAGCGGTTTGCGTTTGTCCCAGATGGGCGGGCGGGCTGAGCTGAAGGCTTTGTCCAGCGGCATGCCCTGGCTGAATTGCAAGGCCAGGTTGGCCAGCACGCGCAATTCACGGGACAGCGCCCAGAGGATCACCGGCGGCTCGACACCTTCACCGCGCAGGCCTTCCAGCATGCGCAAGGCATGAGCCGCGTCGCCGTTGAGGATTGCATCGGTCAGCCCGAATACATCAAACCGCGCACTGTCAGCCACGGCGGCCTGCACGGTTTCAACGGTGATCTGGCCTTCTTCGGCCATCAGTTTCAGTTTTTCGATTTCCTGAGCGGCAGCGAGCAGGTTGCCTTCGACGCGGGCGGCGATCAGTTCAACGGCGTCCTGAGTCGCCGCCAGCCCGGCCTGGGACAGGCGCTGGCGAATCCATTGCGGCAGTTGGCCCGCGTCCACAGGCCAGATCTGCACGAACTGGGTTTGCGCCCCTTCGACCAGCGCCTTGCCCCACTTGGTTTTCTGCGCGCTGCCGTCGAGCTTGGGCAGGCTGATCAGCAGCAACGTGTCTTCAGCGGGACGCGAGCAGTATTCGATCAGTGCCGCAGCGCCTTTATCGCCGGGCTTGCCCGACGGCAGGCGCAGCTCCAGCAAGCGACGCTCGGCAAACAGCGACATGCTCGCACCCGCCTGCAGCAGCGTGCCCCAGTCAAAACTGGAGTCCGCGCTGAACACTTGGCGTTCGTCGAAACCTTGCTGGCGCGCCGCGGCGCGGATGGCGTCGGCGGCTTCCTGGCACAGCAATGGGTCGTCACCGCTGACGATGTAGACCGGCGCGAGGGTGCCTTGCAGGTGTTTGGCGAGTTGGGCGGGGGCGAGTTTCATAGGAGAGTTCCCGGTGTCCTGACACCGCGCCGCCTGACGGCAGGCACGGAATCTGTAGGAGCCAACTTGTTGGCGAGGCGGTCGTCGGTGGTGCGCAGGTCCGACGTCTCGCCAACAAGTTGGCTCCTACAGGGAAGTGCATTTCAAATAGAAAATAACAGGGCCAGAATGCGGCTGACCCCGAACAATCTTAGCGGGACGGAATTTCGATCGGCGACTGCTGTGGCGTCTCGTCGCGAATCTTCTGTGCCGCTTCCAGTGCGTCCGCTTCGGCCTTGGCAACGGCGTCGGCTTTGGCCTGCAATTCGTCCAGGTGCTGTGGCGTCAGCTGTTGCAGCTGGGCAACCAGTTTCTGCACCAGGTCGTTGCGCATTTCGGTACGCACCTGGCCCGCTTCGAGGTCGGAGCCGATCAGGTTGTTGCCGTCATGCACGTAGATCTTGTCGACGGTGACCTTGTTGTAGGTCAGCTGACGATCCTTGATGCCATTGATCTGGTATTCCAGCGTGGTGGTCAGTGCGTACTCGGCCGAGCGGCCCGAGCCACTGGAGCTGGCCGCGCGCTGGGTTTCCTGTTCGTTGAGGATCACCAGCTTGTACGGAGCGCCGGTGTAGACCTTCACGCCATTGCCTTGCAGTGTCTGCACCAGTTGCTTGACGGTCTTGCCGTAAGCATCACGGGCGCTGACGTCGAGTTCTTTGACGGACAGTTCGGAACCGCCGGTACCACGCAGCTGGAAGCCACAGGCGCTCAGCAATACGGCGAGGCCCATAACCAGCAAATTGCGTTTGATCATCTTGATGCTCCCCTTGAATCCGTTTGGGCCGACAGAGCGTGCCCTGGAAATATGTTCAGCGCCCCGGTACTCACCAGGGCGCTTGATTCAGTCAGCTTGCGACGATGTTGACCAGCTTGCCAGGGACCACGATCACTTTGCGGATCGTCAGCCCATCGATAAAGCGCAGCACATTCTCGTTGATTCGGGCAGCGGCTTCGACTTCTTCGCGAGTCGCGCCGGCAGGCATTTCGATGTGCCCGCGCAGCTTGCCGTTGACCTGAATCACCAGCTGCAGGGTGTCCTGAACCAGTGCGGTTTGATCCAGCACCGGCCAGCCTGCATCGATGACCGGCGTGGCGTGGCCCAGCTGGTTCCACAACTCGTGGCTGATGTGCGGCGTGATCGGTGCCAGCAGCAGGGCGACTGTTTCCAGGCCTTCCTGCAGCAGGGCGCGATCCTGAGCCGAAGCCTGAGGGACTTTTTCCAGCACGTTCATCAGCGTCATCACCTGAGCGATGGCGGTGTTGAATTTGTGGTGCTGACCGACGTCCTGGCTGGCCTGTTTGATGGCCTGGTGGATCGAGCGACGGATGACTTTCTGGTCGTCATTCAGTGCTGCGATATCCAGTGCCGCTGGCAGACCTTGTGCCACGTGGCTCTGGGCCAGACGCCATACGCGACGCAGGAAGCGGTGCGAGCCTTCAACGCCGGAGTCGGACCATTCCAGGCTCATGTCAGGGGGCGAAGCGAACATCATGAACAGGCGGCAGGTGTCGGCGCCGTACTGATCGATCATCGACTGCGGGTCGACGCCGTTGTTCTTGGACTTGGCCATCTTCTCGGTGCCGCCGATCTCGACCGGCAAGCCGTCGCTGATCAGTTTGGCGCCGACGATCTTGGCTTTGCTGTCGCGTTCAAGCTCGACATCAGCCGGGTTGTACCAGGTCTTGCTGCCATTGGCTTCAAGACGGTAATAGGTTTCGGCGATCACCATGCCCTGGGTCAGCAGGTTCTTGAACGGTTCGTTCGAGGTGACCAGGCCTTCATCACGCATCAGCTTGTGGAAGAAGCGTGCGTAGAGCAGGTGAAGAATCGCGTGCTCGATGCCGCCGATGTATTGATCGACCGGCAACCAGTGGTTGGCCGCTTTCGGGTCGACCATGCCGCCTTCGTAGTGAGGCGAGGCGTAGCGGGCGAAGTACCAGGACGATTCCACGAAGGTGTCCATGGTGTCGGTTTCACGCTTGGCCGGTGCGCCGCATTTCGGGCAGCTGCATTCGTAGAACTCGGGCATGCGCGCCAGGGGCGAACCTGCGCCGTCCGGCACCACGTCTTCTGGCAGTTTGACCGGCAGCTGATCTTCCGGGACTGGCACGTCGCCGCAGGTGTCGCAATGCACGATAGGGATCGGGCAGCCCCAGTAGCGTTGACGGCTGATGCCCCAGTCGCGCAGACGGAACTGGGTGCGGGACTGGCCGAGGTTCTTCTTGGTCAGGGCTGCTTCCATGGCGTCGAATGCGCCCGCGAAATCCAGGCCGTCGAACTCGCCGGAATTGATCAGCGTGCCGTGTTCGTTGTACGCCGCCTGCCAAGGTGCTGGGGTTTCATCACCCGCGCTGGTGCGCACGACTGGCTTGATCGGCAGGTTGTATTTGACCGCGAATTCGAAATCACGCTCGTCGTGCGCCGGTACAGCCATCACCGCGCCGTCGCCGTAATGCATCAGGACGTAGTTGGCGACCCAGACAGGCAGTTTTTCGCCGGTCAGTGGGTGCTCGACGAACAGCGACGTCGGCAGGCCCTTTTTCTCTTGGGTGGCAACGTCGGCTTCGGCGACGCTGCCGCTTTTGCATTCGTTGATGAAGGCTTGCAGTTGCGCGTCAGTCTGGGCAGCCAGGGTTGCCAGCGGGTGCTCGGCAGCCACGGCAACGTAGGTGGCGCCCATCAGGGTGTCGGCGCGGGTGGTGAAGACTTTCAGTGCGCCCGCTTCACCGATGGAAGCCTGGTCGTACGGGAATTGCACTTCCATGCCGCGGGATTTGCCAATCCAGTTGCGTTGCATGGTCTTGACCTGCTCGGGCCAGCCCGGCAGCTCGTCGAGACTCTCCAACAGCTCATCCGCATAGGCGGTGATCTTGAAGTAGTACATCGGGATTTCGCGTTTTTCGATGACCGCGCCGGAACGCCAGCCGCGGCCATCGATCACTTGCTCGTTGGCCAGAACGGTCTGGTCGACCGGGTCCCAGTTCACGGTGCCGTTTTTGCGGTAGATCACGCCTTTTTCGAACAGACGCGTGAACAGCCACTGTTCCCAGCGATAGTAATCAGGCTTGCAGGTGGTGATTTCGCGAGACCAGTCGATCGCCAGGCCCAGGCTTTTGAGCTGGGTCTTCATGTAGGCGATGTTTTCGTAGGTCCACTTGGCAGGCGCGACGTTGTTTTTCATCGCGGCGTTTTCTGCCGGCATGCCGAATGCGTCCCAGCCCATGGGCTGCAGAACGTTCTTGCCTTGCATGCGCTGGTAGCGGGCGATCACGTCACCAATGGTGTAGTTGCGCACGTGACCCATGTGCAGCTTGCCGCTAGGGTAAGGAAACATCGACAGGCAATAGAAGGTGTCCTTGCCTGGCTGTTCACTGACTTCAAAAGACTTTTGCTCGTCCCAGAAGGTTTGGGCGGCGGCTTCGATTTCGCGGGGCTGATAGAGTTCGTGCATGGCTACTTTTTACTAAAGAGTGGTGACCCTTGACCTCTTCATGGCATCGCCGAGTCAGGTCGGCACCGCTTGCCGGACAATGAGACTGCCTGTGCGGTGCGTTCCAGCTCAAGGGAGCGGAAGTGGAATTACAGGAAGCGCCGTAGCATACATGAGCGCCGACTATCGAGGGAAACGCTGATTGCTGCCCGCGCACCGCAAACAGCCTGTTCAGCGGCTCGCCGCCGCCGTTTGTCGCTGCAATGCACCGGTTTTGACAGCAGCGCTAAGCTCTCTGGAGAGGGTATGTTTATCTTCGATGAGGTGAGCGGATGACAGAGCTGCAGCAAACAGCAACAAATCCTGAAGTCTATGATCGTTTGATAAATCGTCTGGGGCTTGCCCTGGAAACAGCAAACACGGCAATCCGGCTGCGTGACGAGTGGCCCGAAGAGCTTGAATTGCGCGGCTTGAGCCGAGCCGAGTTCGATTTTATCGAGGCTTATCTGAACAAGGGTGCCATCGTGGCCGATGGCGAACTTAAAAGTGCCGTTTCCAGGGGCGGTTCCATCGTGTCGCGAGAGTCCGCCGAGGCGGTGCCGATGTTGTCGCGTTCAGCCAAGGTCATCTGGCTGAAGGATCGAAAACGCTGCGCTAACTCGGCAAAGTTGAGTCGCCACAGCTCAAGCAATCTTTTCAAGCGGTAACCTGCACAGGCCGCGTGCCTGTCTCATAAGCATTGTTGCTTAGCATCAATCATTCTAGGCTTCGGGCATCTATGGAGATGCCTGATGCCTATTCGCTATCTGCTCAAAACCCTGCTGCTGCCTCCCGGCCTTTTCTTCTTGCTGTTATTGCTGGCGTTTTACCTGCGTCGCGCGCGGCCGCGTCTGGCGCTGGCGTGCTTTGCGCTGGGGCTTGGCGGGTTGTGGTTGATGAGTCTGCCGGTGGTGGTCGAGTCGGCGGCGCGGGGCATCGAGCAGATCCCGCCGCTGGCGCGCAGTGACTGGGCAACGCTTTCTCAGCGAGCCGACGCCATTGTGATCCTGGGTTCGGGCCGTGAGCGTAACGACCCGAGCTGGGGCGCTGACATCCCCACCGGTGTAGCACTTGAGCGGATGCGCTATGCGGCGCGGTTGGCCAAGGCATCAGGCCTGCCGATTCTGACCACCGGCGGGCTGCATTATGGTGAGCCACCCAGCGAAGCGGCGATCATGTCGGAGTCGTTGCAGAACGATTTCGGCGTTGACGTGCGCTGGCAGGAGGGCCTGAGCCGCACCACCTGGGAAAACGCCACCATGACCGCCGCGATTCTTCAGCCGTTGGGGATCAAGCGTGTGGTGCTGGTGACCCAGGGCTGGCATATGCCGCGCTCTCGCTGGAGCTTTGAAAAAGCGGGGTTCACCGTGGTCAGCGCGCCGGTGGGGTTTCTTGGCGTCGATAACGAGCGAGTCTTCGGCGGCTGGCTCCCGGAAAGCCGGGCCATGTGGCAGAGCGGACAGTTGCTGAATGAAGCGGCGGGGTTGCTGGTTTATCGGTGGGTTTATCCATAGGTGCGAAGCCAATGAGCTGCCGAGGTGTGTCAGACACAGCGCAAAACCTTTAGGAGCTGCCGCAGGCTGCGAAAGCGATATATCAGGCAGATTGCCTTCGCAGCCTTCGGCAGCTCCTACAGGACCGGGTTGTATCTGGAGAAACGCAAAACCTGTAGGAGCCAACTTGTTGGCGAGGCGCCATTTCTGACACAACGCGTCGTCCCTCTCGCCAACAAGTTGGCTCCTACAAAGGTGTGCAATCCTAAACCGTCTTGGAAATCCGGCCCGCCACCAGCGCCCAGCCGATCAACAGCGCGCAGACAAACACCATCGGCCATGAGCGCCAGCGCAAGTAGGGTGTCAGTTCGTGCATGGGCACGACTTCGCCGTACATCACGCCGCGTTCAAACTGCGGGATGCGGGTGGTGATCTTGCCGAACGGGTCGATCAACGCGGTGACGCCGTTATTCGTCGAGCGGATCATCCAGCGTCCTGCTTCAAGGGCGCGCATCTGGGCCATTTGCAGGTGCTGCAACGGGCCGATGGAAGTGCCGAACCAGGTGTCGTTGCTGACCGTCAGCAGCAAATCGCTCTGGGCAGAAAGCCCGGCCGCAAATTCCGGGTAAACCACTTCATAACAAATGAACGGGGCTATCTGATAACCCTTGGCCTGCAGCATGGGCTGGTCACTCGGGCCTCGGGCGAAGTCGGACATGGGCAGGTCAAAGAATGCGATCAGCCCACGCAACAAGTCCTGCAGCGGCACGTATTCGCCAAACGGCACCAGCTTCTGCTTCATGTAGGTGCCTTCGCCCTGGCCGACGACGGTGATTGCGTTGTAATAGCGATTCTCGCCGCGCTCACCTTTCTCGCGCAGCGGCACGCCGGTAATCAGCGCCGAGCCGCGTTCTGCCGCAAACTGGCTCATCATTTTCAGGTAGCCCTCAGCGGACTCCTTGAGCACGGGCACGGCGGTTTCCGGCCAGATGATCAAGTCGGCCTGCTGCGAGCGGAACGTCATGTCGCGGTACAGGGCCAGTTGCGCGTTGAGCTGCTGCGGGTCCCACTTCATCTGTTGTTCGATGTTGCCCTGCATGGCCACAACTTTCAGCGGCGCACCTGCGGGCGAGGTCCAGGCGTAGCTTTTCAGGGCGAGACTGAGGATCCAGGGCGCGAACAACAGCACCACGCCCGCCGCGAGAAACGATTTACGTGCCCGCAAACGGGGCAGGTTGCACAGCAGTGCGGCGGTCAGCGCGAGGGTGAAGGAAATCAGCCACATGCCGCCAATCGGTGCGAGGGCGGACAACGGACCGTCGAGCTGGCTGTAACCGGAGTACAGCCATGGGAAACCGGTGAGGAACCAACCCCGAAAGGCTTCCTGGACCAACCACAACGCAGCGAACGCGAGGGCGTCTGCCAGGGGTGCTTCATTGCGGCGAATCCAGCGGGCCCAGAGCCAGGCAGGCAGGGCGAAGAACCAGGCGATGCAGGCGATGAACAGCAGCATGAGAAAGCCTGCCAGCAACACCGATGCGCCACCAAAATTATGGATGCTGACGTAGATCCAGCTGGTGCCAGCGCCAAACAGGCCGAAACCAAAGCACCAGCCCCGACCCAGCGCCTGACGTGGGCTGAGATTGCGCAGGCCCAGATAAAACATCGCCAGGGCCACCAGCGCCAGGGGCCAGATATCGAACGGGGCGAGGGCGAGGGTGGTCAGCGCGCCAGCCACCACGGCCAGCAGGTTACCGGGCCAGCCGGGGGTGGTGATCCAGCGCATTTACATTCCTTAGAGCTGTGTTGCGTTACGCACGTGAGATAGGGCTCAGACGCAGCAAGTGAATACGACGGCTGTCAGCGTTGAGAATCCGGAAACGATACTCGCCGATCACGGTGATCTCATTACGCTTGGGCAGATGCCCGAACGCGCTCATGACCAGCCCGCCAACGGTGTCGAACTCGTCATCGGAGAACTCGCTGTCAAAAAACTCGTTGAAGCTTTCGATGGGCGTGAGCGCCTTGACCAGGAAATCGCCACTTGGCAGCGGCTTGATGTAGCTGTCTTCTTCGACGTCGTGCTCGTCTTCGATATCGCCGACGATCTGTTCCAGCACGTCTTCGATGGTCACCAGACCCGCCACGCCGCCGTATTCGTCAATGACGATGGCCATGTGGTTGTGGTTGGCGCGAAATTCACGCAGCAGCACGTTCAGGCGCTTGGACTCAGGCACGAAGGTGGCCGGACGCAGCAGGTTCTTGATGTCGCCTTCGCCGCCGTCGTCCTTGAGGATCAGGGGCAGCAGGTCCTTGGCCAGCAGCACGCCGAGCACGTCGTCATGGCTCTCGCCAATCACCGGATAGCGCGAGTGGGCCGCGTCAATGACCCCAGGCAGAAACTCCCGAGGGCTTTGCGAGGCCTTGATGCTGATCATCTGCGAGCGCGGGACCATGATGTCGCGTACTTGCAGGTCAGCCACCTGAATGGCGCCTTCGACGATGGCCAGCGCTTCGCTGTCCAGTAGCTTGTTCTGATGGGCTTCGCGCAGCAGCTCAAGCAGCTCCTGGCGGTTTTTCGGCTCATGGGCAAAAGCCTGGGTGAGCTTACCCAGCCATGACTTTTGCCCGTTGCTCGATCGATCTTCGCTCATAGCCCTTACTCGTTGTCCTTGCTGGGTGTTGCTGAAGGTGGGTGTTCGTCGCTGTCGTCGTCGACATAAGGGTCGGGATAGCCCAACTCCCCAAGCAACGTTCGTTCCAGCGCTTCCATTTCGTCGGCTTCTTCATCGTCGATGTGGTCGAAACCCAACAGATGAAGGCAGCCATGAATGACCATGTGCGCCCAATGTGCGTCCAGCGCCTTGCCTTGTTCCTGAGCTTCGCGGGCAATGACCGGTGCACAGATCACCAGGTCGCCCAGCAGCGGGATGTCCAACATATCGTCGGGCACATCGGCAGGGAAGGAGAGCACATTGGTTGCGTAATCTTTGTGTCGCCAGGTGTGATTCAGCTCGCGGCCTTCGGTTTCATCCACCAGCCGGATGGTCAGCTCCGAATCGGCACTGCGCATGCGCAAGCCCATTTCGCACCAGAGGCGGAACTGGGCTTCGGTTGGCACGCTTGCTTCACTCGCCAGTTGCAGGTCCAGCTCAAGCATCGCGGCGGTATTCCCGTGATGTGTTGTCAGGCGCTGGCTGCTGGTCGTCGAGGCGGTTCTCGAAGCGCTCGTAGGCTTCGACAATGCGCTGCACCAACGGGTGACGCACCACGTCTTTAGGCTTGAAGTGCGTAAAGCTGATGCCCGGCACGTCCTTGAGCACATCGATGACATGGGTCAGGCCGGACTTGGTGCCCTTGGGCAAGTCAACCTGAGTGATGTCACCGGTGATTACGGCCGTGGAGCCAAAGCCGATCCGGGTCAGGAACATCTTCATCTGCTCGACGGTGGTGTTCTGGCTTTCGTCGAGGATGATGAAGCTGTTATTGAGCGTGCGACCGCGCATGTAGGCCAGCGGGGCGACTTCAATCACCTGTTTCTCGATCAGTTTGGCGACGTATTCGAAGCCGAGCATCTCGTACAGGGCGTCGTACAGCGGGCGCAGGTACGGGTCGATCTTCTGTGCCAGATCGCCAGGCAGGAAGCCGAGTTTTTCACCCGCTTCGACGGCCGGTCGCACCAACAGGATGCGGCGGATCTGTTCACGCTCCAGCGCGTCCACGGCGCAGGCCACTGCAAGGTAGGTCTTGCCGGTGCCCGCCGGGCCAATGCCGAAGTTGATGTCGTTGCCGAGGATCTCTTTGACATAGCGCTGCTGATTCAGGCCACGCGGGCGAATCATGCCTTTTTTGGTGCGCAGGGCCACGCCAGGATCGGCGGCAGGGTGATTGTCCAGCTCTTCGACGCCTGATTCCTGAAGGAACAGGTGAACCATATCCGGTGACAGCTCCGTACTCTTGGTTTCCCGGTACAGGCGGCGCAGCAGATTCTCGGCCGAGGTGGTTTGTTGGGGATCGCCAATCAGCTCGAACTGGTTTCCGCGATTGCGGATCTCGATGTTCAGGCGCTGTTCGATGAGGCGCAGATTCTCATCCAGCTGCCCGCACAGATTTGCGAAGCGATAGGCCTCGAAAGGTTCGAGGGTAAAACGAAGTGGTTCGACTTGTACGTTCAAGGTCGTTTTTAGCCGCCCTGGGGCAATTGAGGTGAAACGAAGGATAAACCCTGTGACCAGTGTGCGAAAGCTCTGACTTGAGAAAGGTTGTGCAGGATGAAGCCCATCCATCCTGTAGGAGCTGCCGAAGGCTGCGAAGGCGGTGTGTCAGACGAACCGATTTCGCAGCCTTCGGCAGCTCCTACAGATTGGATGCGCCTATTGAAGCAGCGACCCGCGCAGCGAGTGCGGCTGGGCGTCGTCGATGTGCACGTCGGCGAACTGGCCGATCAGCTTGGGGTCGGCGCAGCGGAAGTTGACGATCCGGTTGTTCTCGGTGCGCCCCTGCAGCTCGCCGGGGTCCTTCTTGGAATAGTCGGTCACCAGAATGCGCTGGATGCTGCCGACCATTTGTCGGCTGATCTCGAAACCCTGCTGATTCAGGCGATGTTGCAGCGCCGCCAGACGTTCTTTTTTCAGTGCTTCCGGGGTGTCGTCTTTCAGGTCAGCGGCCGGGGTGCCAGGGCGCGGGCTGTAGACGAACGAGAACGAGAAGTCGAAACCCACGTCTTCGATCAGCTTCATGGTGTTATCGAAGTCTTTCTCGGTTTCGCCGGGGAAGCCAACGATGAAGTCCGAACTGATGCTGATGCCCGGTACGGCGGCTCTGAGTTTGCGCAGCCGGGACTTGTATTCCAGGGTCGTGTGGTTGCGCTTCATGGCCGCGAGAATCCGGTCTGAGCCCGACTGCACCGGCAAGTGCAGGTGTTTGACCAGCTCCGGCACTTCGGCGTGGGCCTGGATCAGGCTGTCGGAAAACTCCAGCGGGTGCGAGGTGGTGTAGCGGATGCGGTCGATGCCGTCCACTGCCGCCACAACGCGGATCAGGTCGGCAAGATCAGCAGGGCGCCCGTCATGGGTCGTGGCGCGGTAACCATTGACGTTCTGGCCCAGCAGCGTCACTTCCCGCACGCCGTTTTCGGCCAGGTGGATGACTTCGGCAAGCACGTCGTCGAATGGCCGGCTGACTTCTTCGCCACGGGTATAAGGCACCACGCAGAACGTGCAGTACTTGCTGCAGCCTTCCATCACCGACACATAGGCGCTCGGGCCATCGACGCGAGGCTCGGGCAAGTGGTCGAATTTTTCGATTTCCGGGAACGACACATCCACCTGCGGCAGGCGGGTGATGCGTGCGGCGTCGATCATTTCCGGCAGGCGGTGCAGGGTTTGCGGGCCGAAGACCACGTCCACGTACGGGGCGCGATCACGAATCGCGGCGCCTTCCTGGCTGGCCACGCAACCGCCCACGGCGATCACCATTTCCGGGTTGGCCAGTTTCAGTTCGCGCCAGCGGCCCAGCTGGGAGTAGACCCGGTCCTGGGCGCGTTCGCGAATCGAGCAGGTGTTGAGCAGGATGACGTCGGCATCTTCCGCGCGAGCGGTGACTTCCAGGGCTTGATGTTCGCCCAGCAGATCGACCATGCGCGAGCTGTCGTACTCGTTCATCTGGCAACCGTGGGTTTCGATATAAAGCTTCTTGGCCATGCGTACGTCATCAGGTGGTTCAAAGAACCGCGCATTATAGTGGCGTGGGTCGCTGCTTCCTAGCGTCGTCTATCGAACGGGCATGCTATAGTTCGCGCCCTCTTTTAAGTCCCCGATTCTTACCCGTCCTATATGACCAAACGCGAAGCTCCAATCTACAAGGTGATTTTCCTCAACCAGGGACAGGTGTTCGAAATGTACGCCAAGCAGATCTATCAAAGTGATCTGTGGGGGTTTCTGGAAGTGGAGGAATTCGTCTTCGGCGAGCGCACGACCGTTGTAGTGGACCCGAGCGAAGAGAAGTTGAAGGCGCAGTTCGAAGGCGTGGTGCGCAGTTTTGTGCCGATGCACTCGATTGTGCGCATCGACGAAGTCGAGCGAGTGGGCGTTCCGAAGATCAGCGAAGCGCGCGGCACCAGCAACGTGATGCCGTTTCCGATGCCGATGACGGACAAGTAACGCCAAGGGAATTAAACGAGCTGCCGGATCCAGCGATTACGGCAGCGGCGCAAACGGCGTGCGGCCTTCAGCGGTTTGCAGTTCAAGCAGGTATTTGCGGAATATCTGGCCCAGCACCTGGGTCGCGACTTCCAGCTCGTCGCGCTGCATGCGCTCGGACACTTCATCGGCCGCATCCAGGGCGTCTTCAGAACCATTGACCGAGGCCATCTTCAGGACGATATACGCCTGAATGTTATTGGCCTGCACGCCTTCCCCCTTCGCGAACATCATGCCCAGCTGGTATTGCGCCTGGGGATGACCTTGCAGCGAAGCTTTCTCGAAATAACCGAGCGCCTTGGGCAGATCGCGTTGTGCGTGTTTACCGTCGTAGTAAAACTCGCCCAACTCGTATTGTGCTTGTGCATCCCCGGAATCGGCAGCTTGCTCACAGGCCGAAAGCGCTGCGGGCAGGTTGTCTGGCTGGGTATTGAGGGTGCAACGACCCACCGCTGGGATTAACAACGAGTTGCCGCCTGCATTCGCCAGCAGGGGATGAATAAGCAACAGGCAGCCCAATGCAAGGGTGCGGCCGGTGCGGTTCATGGGAATCGACTTACCTCTGAAAAAGGTGCGGGCGGACCCGTCCAGCTAAACGTGCTGGCTGCGCATTATGAAATAAGCGAGGCCAACCTTACAAAGTCTTTACGGATTTTCTGCTGCGCGGGGCTGAAAAGCCCGGTTTTAAGGGGGGTACTACCCCTGTAGGAGCGAACTTGTTCGCGAGGGCGGCCTACCTGAGCACCGCCTCGCCAACAAGTTGGCTCCTACATGAGCCGCAATCGCGTTTATTTCAACGCCGCAAACGCCTTCTCGGCCGCGTCCAGGGTCAGTTTCAGTTCTTCGTCGCCGTGAGCGATGGAGGTGAAGCCGGCTTCGAATGCGCTCGGGGCCAGGTACACACCGCCTTCGAGCATCAGGTGGAAGAAACGCTTGAAGCGGTCGGCATCGCTGGTCATGACGTCATTGAAGGTGACGATTTCCTTCGCCTCGCTGAAGTACAGGCCAAACATGCCGCCCGCCTGGGTGGTCACGAACGGGATGCCAGCGGCGTCGGCGCGTTGCTGCAGGCCTTCGAGCAGGCGGCGGGTGAAGTCGCTGAGCTCGTCGTGGAAACCCGGGCGGCTGATCAGGCGCAGGGTAGTCAAACCAGCGGCCATGGCCAGCGGGTTACCGGACAAAGTGCCTGCCTGATAAACCGGGCCGAGCGGTGCGATGTGCGACATGATTTCGCGTTTGCCGCCGAAGCAGCCCACTGGCATACCGCCGCCGATGATTTTGCCGAAGGTGCTCAGGTCCGGCGTGACGCCGTAGTAAGCCTGGGCGCCGCCGAGTGCAACGCGGAAACCGGTCATCACTTCGTCGAAGATCAACACCACGCCGTGCTCATCGCACAGGTCGCGCAGGCCTTGCAGGTAACCCGGCGCAGGCGGTACGCAGTTCATGTTGCCTGCCACTGGCTCAACGATGATGCAGGCGACTTCCTGACCCACTTCGGCCAGCAGCTCTTTAACCGCCGCCAGGTCGTTGAACGGCACGGTCAGGGTGTGTTTGGCGAAAGCAGCTGGCACGCCCGGCGAGCTCGGCACACCCAGGGTCAGTGCGCCGGAACCGGCCTTGACCAGCAGGCTGTCGGAGTGACCGTGGTAGCAGCCTTCGAACTTGAGGATGCTGTCGCGACCGGTGAAGCCACGGGCCAGACGGATCGCGCTCATGGTCGCTTCGGTGCCGGAGCTGACCATGCGCACCATTTCCATCGACGGCACGATGGAGCAGACCAGATCGGCCATCTCGGTTTCCATGGCGGTTGGCGCGCCGTAGGACAGACCGTGTTGCAGCTGATTGCGCACGGCGTCCAGCACTTCCGGATGGCTGTGGCCGAGGATCATCGGGCCCCACGAGCCGACGTAGTCAACGTAGCGCTTGTTGTCTTCATCGGTGACGTAGGCGCCTTCCGCGTGTTTGAAGAACAACGGCGTGCCGCCCACGCTCTTGAAGGCTCGAACGGGCGAATTCACGCCGCCGGGGATGTGTTTTTGAGCGTTGGCGAACAAGGTTTCAGAACGGGACATGAGAAGGTCTCTGGCTTAATCGGAATAGGGGCGGCACGGTCAGGCTCTTTTCAGCAGAGCGTTGAAGGCGCGGGCGCGGCGGGTGACTTCCTGGGTATTTTCGGCGCCGAACAGGCCATGTACGACGGCCAACAGATCGGCGCCATGCTCCACCAGCGGGGGAGCGTTCTCCAGGGTGATGCCGCCTATGACGGCAATCGGCAGGTGGAAGCGCGCCCGGGCCTGACGCAAGACATCCAGCTCGATGGCCGGTGCGCCGGGTTTGGTCGTGGAGTTGAAAAAGCGTCCGAACGCGATGTAACTGGCGCCTTCGGCTCTGGCTTTTTCGGCCATCTCCAGGCTGCCATGACAGGTCGCGCCGACAATGGCCTTGTGGCCGAGCAAACCTCGGGCGTCAGTCAACGAGCCGTCGGTTTGCCCCATGTGCACGCCGACATCCAGCCGCGCGGCCAGGTCAGCGTCGTCATTGATGATCAAGTGGGTCTTGTAGCGCTGGCAGAGCTTGAGCAGCTCAGTGGCTTCGCGCAGGCGGCGGGTTTCGTCGCTGCCTTTGTCGCGGTATTGCAACAGGGTGACGCCGCCATCCAGCGCGGCTTCGACATAGGACAGGAATTTGCCCGCCAACAGTTGCCTGTCGGTGATGGCATAAAGGCCACGTAGTTTCATGGTTGGAGCCTCATCACGTGGCGTTACGAGCAGAAATCCAGGGGCAGGCGACGGGGGACGAATTGTCCTTTGCCCAACTGCTCGGCATCGCGCAACGTCCGCCAAGTGTAGTCCAGCGCCGTTTGCACCGCGCTGATCAGGTTTTCCCCCTGGGCCAGTCGGCCTGCCAATGCGCTGGCCAGCGTGCAGCCCGAGCCGTGATAGCTGCCGGGCAGGCGCTGGCAGGTAAAGGTGCGGGTCTCGCCACCCCGGATATAAAGACGGTTGTGAACCTGCTCCTCATCGCCGTGCCCGCCGGTGATCAGCAGGTGCTCGCAGAACGGCAGCAGTTTCGCCGCGCATTCGTCCGCCGTGCCTTCCGGCAGCTCGGCCAGAATGCGTGCCTCCGGCAGATTCGGCGTGGCGATGGTCGCCAGCGGCAGCAAGCGCTCACGCATGGCGTAACCGACTTCGTCCTTGCCCAGCTGACCGCCGCCGCCCGCGCGCAACACCGGGTCACACACCATCGGCAGATGCGGATGCGCTGTCAGCAGCTCAACGATGGTGTCGACCATTTCCAGCGAACCCAGCATGCCGAGCTTCACCGCTGCGACGGTCGAGTCGTTGAGCACGGCATTGGCCTGGGCCAGCACCCATTCACGGTCCAGCACTCGGAAGTCAGTGACGTTGACCGTGTCTTGCACGGTTAACGCAGTCACTGCCGGGGCCGCGTGACAGCCTTGGGCGAGAAGGGCTTCGATATCTGCCTGCAAACCGGCACCACCACTTGGATCGTGGCCGGAAAGGCAAAGGACAACAGGGCGGGAGGAGTAGATAGTCATGGAGCGCGAGCTTACCACTAAACTTTTTTCGAGGCCGCCTATCGCCTGCGGATTTTTCTGACAGGCTAAAGCGACATCGAGCGGGTGTAACAGCCCGATATTCACGGGCTGAATACTGTCACAAAGCCTGTGAGTGTTGATCTAGAGCCTTTTATGCAGTTTTTAAAGTGGCCCTGAAAGCCTTTTGCCAGCTATGCTCCATGCGGGTGTTTTGAACGGACAAGCGCGATTGATCTGACTAACCATGAGTTATGGCGTAATTGCCGGTCGTGCCCAAAGGTGTTGCGGGCTATGTTGATGGCCGATCTGCAACTACTCTGAAACATCAGGACTCGCGGGAACCATCGCTCCAATGGAAGGGGCAGGCTGACGTACCTTTCCGGGGCTTTATGCGCAATTTGCTGATCATGCTGGTCTTGTTTCTGCCTCAGTGGGTCGGTGCCGTCGAATTCGATGAGAGCACCCGAGGCCTGACGCTCAGCCGTGGGGTTGAGGTGTTCGAGGACATCAATGGCGATGCGACCATCAGCGACGTCAGCTCGCCTGCCATGTCCGACAGCTTCAAGCCGCTGCGTACTGAATCGCTCAATGCCGGGTTTTCAAGTTCGGCGTTCTGGCTGCGTGTCGACCTGTTGTATCGGCCCAGGGACGCCAGGGTCCATCGCGACTGGCTGCTGGAGCTGGCTTACCCGCCCATGGATTACGTCGACTTCTATCTGCCTGATGCCGATGGCACCCAGAAGCTGGCCTGGCAGACGGGCGATATGCTGCCCTTCCACTCTCGTCAGATAAAACAGAACAACTATCTGTTCGAGTTGCCTTTGCTGCCGGGGCAGAGCAAGACGGTCTACCTCAGGGTCAAGAGTTCAAGCTCGATGCAGGTGCCCCTTGCGCTGTGGAGCACCAGCGCCTATCTGGAGGATCAACCTTCGCGTTTATATGTACTGGGTGTGTTGTTCGGTGTGCTGCTGGTGATGCTGATCTACAACCTGTGCATTTATGTGGGCGTGCGCGACCCCAGTTATTTGTATTACGTGCTGTATATCGCGCCATTTGCGCTTTATCAGATTTCGCTCAATGGCATCGGAGTCGAGTTTCTCTGGCCTGAGAACCCATGGCTGGCCAATTTGGCGCCGGTCTTTCTCTTGATGCTGTCGATCCTGTTTGCCTGCCAGTTCTCCCGATCCTTTCTGCAGACCCGCGCCTTTAGCCTCTGGCTTGACCGCTCGCTGGTGCTGTTGATGGTGGCCGCCGGGCTGATCATGGCGTTGAGCCTGGTGCCGAACTTCGGCCTGGCATTGCGGCTGTCCGGCGCTGTCGTGTTGACGTTCACGGTGATGGTGTTTGTTGCAGGCATTACCGCCATGGTCCACAAGGTGCCGATTGCCTTTTATTTCGTGGTCGCCTGGACGGCCTTTCTGTTGGGCAGCTCAATACATGTCGGCATGATGATGGGCTATCTACCGCATTCCTTCTTCACCATGTACGCCAATCAGATCGGCTCGGCGCTGGAGGCCGCGTTGTTGTCCATGGCTTTGGCCGCACGCATCAACCAGAGTCGCCAAGAGCATGCCCAAGTCATGCGCGAAGCCAGCGAGAATCTGGAGCGCGCCAACCAGCAACTCGCCGCTTCCAATCGCCTCAAGGATGAATTTCTCGCTTCCCTGACCCACGAGTTGCGCACGCCGATGAATGGCGTCATCGGCTCACTTGAATTGATGCAAACCGTGGAGCTGAACGAGGAGCTGGCGTCTTACCATCAGACAGCCGCCAGCTCTGCCGAAGACATGATGAACCTGGTCAACTCGATCCTGACCTTGAGTGAGTTGCAGGCAGGTCGCGTCAGCCTGATTCGCGAGCCGTTCAGCCTGGATGATGTGTTCGTGAAACTGCGCGAGCGTTTCGCTGATGCGGCCCACGCCAAGGGGCTGCGTTTCTCTATCGAACAGGTCGAATCGTTGCCCGACAAGGTGATCGGCGATGTCGGCAAGCTGCGCCAATGCCTGGAATGCCTGGTGGATAACGCCATCAAGTTCACGGTGTCAGGGGCCGTCGAGGTGCGGGTACGGGCCCAGCACGAGGGCGGCGGCGCGCTGCGGTTATTCGTCGAGGTGATCGACAGCGGCATTGGCTTTGGACGTATGGACGAGGCCACGTTGTATCAGCATTTCTTCCAGCTCGATGGATCGCTGACGCGCCAGTACGGCGGGCTGGGGATTGGCCTTGCGATCTGTTCGCAGCTGATGGAGTTGCAAGGTGGCCGGCTCAGTCACCGGTCGGAGTCTGGAAAGGGCAGCTGTTTTATCGTAAGCGTACCGCTGCGATGCGCTGAGCAAACCGCCGACGCGACGTCCCCAGCCGCCCGGCTGCGCAACGGCGCTTAAGGGTAAAAGCGCCGTTGATTCGTCAGGTATGGCGCTTTTTAATGGGGTTTGGTCGGTTCATGATCGCAACCTGTAGGTGCCTGGGAGCACCGCCTTCGCAGCCCTCGTAACCTCGGACAGCTTCTACAGGCCGGTGGTATGCCTGAAGAAACGCATAATCTGTAGGGGCTGCCGAAGGCTGCGAATGGCGGTGTGTCAGACACAACGCCATCGCTGCCCTGAGGCCGTATTTTTCCTTGATCAAGGAGGCGCGTCATGAACCTGCATCAGTTCGCTGAAACCCATGAAGTGACCAACCAGCCGCCTTCCCTGGAGGGCGCCAATCTCTATCGCATCGACCTGCCGCTGCAACAGTGGGCTGAGCGATTCGGCGCGGATTGGGCTCAGGGGCGGATTGATGCCTACGGCGCGCTGGCCGGTGGGCCGTTGATGGCGGCCGGGTTTCTCGCTAACCAGAACAAACCGGTATTCGCCAGTCATGATCGTTACGGCCATCGCATTGACCTGGTGGAATTTCACCCTGCTTACCATGAGTTGATGCGCACGGCGGTCGAGCACGGCATCCCGTCATTGCCCTGGACCGACCCGCAACCCGGCGCTCATGTTGCCCGGGCGGCCATGAGTTATCTGCACAGTCAGGCGGAAGCGGGCAGCGGTTGCCCCCTGACCATGACCTTCGCCAGCGTCCCGGCGCTGCGCTTGCAGCCTGATCTGGCCAGGCATTGGCTGCCCAAAGTGCTCTCCACCGAATATGACCCGCGTAACGTCGGCATGGCCCACAAATCGGGTGTGACCATTGGCATGGCCATGACCGAGAAACAAGGCGGCACGGACGTGCGCGCCAATACCACCCGAGCCTACCCGACTGGCGCGGCTGGGCCGGGACAGGCCTATGAGTTGATCGGGCATAAATGGTTTTGCTCGGCGCCGATGTGCGACGCGTTCCTGACCCTGGCGCAGACTGACAAGGGTCTGAGCTGTTTCCTGCTGCCCCGGCATCGTCCGGATGACACGCGAAACGAGTTCTACATCCAGCGGCTGAAGAACAAACTCGGCAATTGGTCCAACGCCTCCAGCGAGGTCGAGTTCCGGGGCGCGCTGGCGTGGATGATTGGTGAAGAAGGGCGCGGCGTGGCGACCATCATCGAAATGGTCGCCATGACCCGCTTTGATTGCATGGTCGGCTCCAGCGCCTTGATGCGTCAGGCCCTGACTCAAGCCACTCATCATTGCGCCCATCGCACGGTCGGCGGCCGAGTGCTCGCCGAACAGCCGTTGATGCAGAACGTGCTTGCTGACCTGGCCCTGGAAAGTGAAGCGGCGTTGGCCTTGAGCCTGCGCATGGGCCGCGCGCTGGATCATCTGGATGACCCACACGAAGCACGATTCGCCCGGCTGGTCACGGCGGTGGGCAAATACTGGATCTGCAAACGAGCCCCGGCCATGATCAATGAGGCCGCTGAATGCATGGGTGGCGCGGGCTATGTGGAGGACAGCATCCTGCCGCGCCTGTATCGCGAAGCGCCGGTCAATTCCACCTGGGAAGGCTCCGGCAATGTGCAATGCCTCGACGTATTGCGCGCGCTGTCCAAGGAGCCGGGCGTGCTGGACACGTTGTTCGACGAGCTGGGCGACGGCCATGGCGATCAGCACCTGGCGCTGCATATCGACCGCTTGAAAGCGGACTTCAGGGATACCAGCGACATCCAGTACCGCGCCCGGCAACTCACCGAGGACATCGCCGTCGCGTTGCAGGCCAAGTTATTGCTGGAAGCGGGCAATGCTGCAGTCAGCGACGGGTTCATCGCCAGCCGGCTGGCATCACGCAGCAGTGTGTACGGCACCTTGCCGCGTGGGGTGGATGTTGAGCGATTGGTGGCGCGTTCGTCCCCACACATCTAAATCCCTGTAGGAGCCAACTTGTTGGCGAGGCGGTGTGTCAGGTCTGTCGACTCGCGAACAAGTTCGCTCCTACAGTTGATGCGCCTCGACGCCACTAGTGCCTTCCCCCAAGGATGCAGGCAAGATGGGGGCCTGCAAGATCAGAAGGATACGAATCGTGACCGAAAACTTTATTGTCGTTGAAACGGCCGAGCAGGCTGTTGACCGCCTGGCCGCCCTGCACGACCGTGCAACCAGCGCGTTGAGCCGTGCTCTGAAGCGATACCTGAAAGACCGGGTCGAGCCCGATGCCGATGAGCGCTCGCTGTTTCGCTATCCTGAAATACGTCTGACCTACCACAGCCATGGCGAGGTGCCGCTGACCACTCGGGCCTACGCCAAAGTCCAACTGCCGGGCGTCTATAGCGTCACCGTGACCCATCCAGCGGCGTTTCGTAAATACCTGCTCGAACAGCTCAAACCGTTGATGGCCGAATTCACCATCGTCGTGGAAGTCGGCGTCAGCGAGCAGAACATCCCTTACCCCTACGTGGTTGAACAGGGCGATGAGCTGGCCGGTTCCGGCGTGACGGCGGCAGCACTGGCGCGGGTTTTCCCCAGCACTGACCTGTCCGCTGCCACCGACGGTATCGCCGATGGCCTGTACGACTGGGCCAACACCAATCCGCTGCCGCTGGCCTTGTTCGATGCCGCGCGGGTCGATTTCTCCCTGCGTCGGCTGGTGCACTACACCGGCAGCGACTGGCGCCATGTGCAGCCCTGGATCCTGCTGACCAACTACCACCGCTATGTGGACCAGTTCATCGTGCATGGCCTGGAAAAGCTGCGCGAGGACCCGCGTTTCGTGCGCATGGTGCTGCCCGGTAACGTGGTCGTGGAGAAGAGCATGGACCATGGCGAGGCTCAGGCCATCGTCGCCAGCGTGGTCTGGCACCGCTACCAGATGCCGGCTTATCACCTGATCGCTGAGGACGGTCATGGCGTGACCCTGGTCAACATTGGCGTCGGCCCGTCCAACGCCAAGAACATCACCGATCACCTGGCGGTGCTGCGTCCACATTGCTGGCTGATGATCGGCCACTGCGGCGGCCTGCGCCAATCCCAGACCATCGGCGACTACGTGTTGGCGCATGCCTACATGCGTCGCGACGGGATTCTTGATCGGGTCTTGCCGCCGCATATCCCGATCCCTGCACTGGCTGAAGTGCAGCTGGCGTTGCAGGAGTCGGCTGCCCAGGTCACGGGCGAGCGTGGCGACGATCTGAAAAAGCGTCTGCGGACAGGCACGGTGCTGACCTACGACGACCGCAACTGGGAATTGCGCTGGGCCCAGGAACGTCCATTGATCAACCTGTCCCGTGCCGTGGCGGTTGATATGGAAAGCGGCACCATCGCCGCTCAGGGTTATCGCTTGCGGGTGCCGTATGGCACGTTGCTCTGCGTCTCGGACAAGCCGCTGCACAGCGAAATCAAACTGCCAGGCTCGGCCAACGCGTTCTACGAGCGTGCCGTCAGCCAGCATTTGAATATCGGCATCGCCGCGCTGGACCTGCTGCGTACCGAGCTGAACTCGCTGCACTCGCGCAAACTGCGCAGCTTCGATGAGCCGCCATTCCGTTAAGTGTTTGGTATTTGCACAAGGGGCCACTAAAGTGGCCCTTTCTGTTTTCTGAATACCGAAACTCATGTCCCGTATCCAGCGTCCTCCTGCTCGCCGCCCTGCAAGTCCCGGTGCAACCCGTCGTGTCGCCAAGGCTGCGCCCGCCGAGCCGAAACTGATTCTGTTCAACAAGCCGTTTGACGTGCTGACTCAATTCAGCGACGACGAGGGGCGGGCGACCCTCAAGGATTTCATCGATATCCCCGGCATCTATCCGGCCGGACGTCTGGACCGGGACAGCGAAGGCTTGCTGCTGTTGACCAATGACGGCCAGCTGCAGGCGCGCATTGCCGACCCCAAACACAAGTTGCCCAAGACCTATTGGGTGCAGGTTGAAGGCGAGCCCACTGCCGAGCAGCTGCAGCAATTGCGCGACGGGGTGCAGCTCAATGACGGCCCGACCTTGCCCGCGCAAGCCCGGCAGCTGGACGAGCCCCAGCTATGGCCGCGCGACCCGCCGGTGCGTTTTCGCAAGAGCGTGCCCACCAGTTGGCTGGAGCTGATCATCAAGGAAGGTCGCAACAGGCAGGTACGGCGCATGACCGCTGCCGTGGGCTTGCCGACGCTGAGGCTGGTCCGGGTGAGGATTGGGGACTGGAGTATCGAGGGGCTGGATCAGGGGCAGTGGCGGGAAGTGCCGGCGAAGTTGTGATGCCCAAGTGCGCAAATCTTCTGTAGGAGCCAACTTGTTGGCGAGGCGGTGTGTCAGTTATGTCGCCTCGCGAACAAGTTCGCTCCTACAGGGCGGGTGATTACCGATCAACTTTCTATATAAGCAATCACCACACTCTTGATCACAAACGCCATGATCCCCAAGCCCAGCACGAAGAACAGGATGAGGGTGCCGAAGCGTCCGGCCTTGGATTTCTTGGCCAGGTCCCAGACGATGAAACCCATGAAGCCGATGAGGACAGTGACCAGAATCGTCATCATCCATTCTTCGAATACCGCGGGGTCCATGGTTTATCTCCGGCCGATCAGTTGCGCAGGTGAGTCAAGGGTAGCTCAGTGCTGGCCAGTACCTGATTGAGTACAAAGCTCGACCGGACGCTGGTCACGCCCTCGATGCGGGTAAGGTGGCCCAGCAGCAGTTTCTGGTAGTGATCCATGTCAGGCACCACGACTTTAAGCTGGTAATCGGCGTCCATCCCCGTTACCAGGCTGCAATCCTGAACCTGCGGCAGATTGCGGATGTGCATCTCGAAGTTCTCGAAACGCTCCGGCGTGTGACGGTCCATGCCGATCAGCACATAAGCGGTGAGGTTCAGGCCCAGCTTCTTGCGGTCCAGGAGCGCAACCTGACGGACGATATAGCCGTCATCTTCCAGTTGTTTGACGCGCCGCGAGCAAGGCGAAGGCGACAGACCAATGCGTTCGGCCAATTCCTGATTGGAGATCCGTGCGTCACGCTGCAATTCCGCCAAAATGCTCAGGTCATATCTGTCGAGTTTGCTCACGAACTTCCCCTTTCTTGGTTGAATTGCGCTGAATTATTCATCCGAAGTTAAAAATTGCGCAAGTAATGTTTTATGGAGCAATTTTCGCAATCCTGTGTCGCTCGCTCAGGCCTATCCTTTTCAACAGAATCACTGCCCGGACATAGCGTCCAGCGCGGCTCGCCGAATCAGGCCAGCCGCGGCCTCCAGCCCCAAAGGGTTGGCAAGGCCCCCGGGCTGCATACTGTCCAGAAGACGGCATGAGGTGAGCCGACGCCACAAGCGTTGAGCCAGGACGAAATTCCCAAAGGGGGCCGCGAGGCCCCCTTTTTCTTGCCTGAGGATTATGTTCGTCACTACTAGCCTGCTGATAGCATGCGGCGAACGGCGCTTCAATATCGCAGTCCTATTCGTATACATCGGCATCCCTGTGAGGAAAGCATGAAATCGGGCATCTGGCATCTGGCGGGTATCAGCCTGTTGTGTCTAAACATGAGTGCCCAGGCGTTAGCCGGGGATGAGCCTCCCCGCGACATGAATCGCGGTGGCCCGCCGAATCCGGCGGCACAACAGCAGCAGAATGACCGCCGCCAGCAGCAACAGCAGATTCAGCAGCAACGCGATCAACAGCGCAGTGTCGAGCGTCAGCAGGATCAGCAGATTCGTGACGTGGATCGCCAGCAGCAACAGCAGATCCAGCAGCAACAGAATCAGCAGCGTCAGGTCGAGCGCCAGCAACAGCAGCAGATTCGCGACGTCGATCGCCAACAGCAACAGCAGATTCAACAGCAGCAGATGCAGCAGCGCCAGATGGATCGCCAGCAACAGCAGCAGCTTCAGCAGCAACAGATTCAGCAACGCCAGATCGAGCAGCGTCAGCAATTGCAGCAGCGCCAGAACAACCTGCCGATCCAGAGCGGCCCCGGAGAAGCGCGCCAGACCCAGCCTCCGCGCCAGGGCTATTACCAGGACAACGGTCCCCGTAACAACCGAGGCGACAACCGCCCCAACGATCACTGGACCGGCCGACCTGACGGGCACGGCAATGGCTGGGGCGGTGGCCCGCATTATCGTCCGGGTTACGTCACGGAGCGGGTGCCCGGCAGCTATTCACGGGTGCCTTATCGTGGGCAGGATTATTTCTATTCCGATGGTTATTGGTATCGCCCACAAGGCCCGCGCTACGTGGTCGTGACGCCGCCTTATGGCATGCGCGTGCGCAGCCTGCCTTCGTATTCTCAGGAAGTGTGGGTGGGTAGCGCGCTGTTTTTCCTGGCGGCCGGGACCTACTACACCTATCAGCAAGACACCCAGGATTACGAAGTGGCCTACCCGCCGCAGAACGTCGAGCCTGCCTATACCCAGCAGATGCCAGCCAGCAGTGCCTACGATCCGATTGCTTATCCGAACAATGGCCAAAGTCAGGAGCAAGTCGCCCAGGACAAATACGATTGCTATCGCTGGTCGGTCGAGCAAAGCGCCTTCGATCCGGCGGACCCGAACTCGCCGAACGCGCCGGCGATGATTCAGGTGTATCGCCGCTCCATGGTGGCGTGCCTGATGGGGCGCGGCTACACCATCAACTGACCTTCAAGCCGATGCTGGGCGCACGACTTCCTGCGGGTCGGCGTGCACCAGCACTTCGGCTTTCGGGTATTCGCGGTGAATGGCCTCGGCGGCGCGATCGCTGATGCCATGGGCGACCGACAGCGTCAGGTTGCCCGGCAATTCCAGGTGCAACTGCACGAACCAGTGATTGCCGGAAATCCGTGTGCGCAGATCATGGGCGCCCAGCACGCCGGGTACGCTGCAGGCCAGTTCAAGCATGTGTGTGCTGACATCCACCGGCAGTTCTTCGTCCATCAATACCGAGGTGGTCTCCCGCGCGATCTGAAACGCGCTCCAGAGGATGTACAGCGAAATGCCCAGCCCGAACCACGCATCCAGGCTCTGCCAGCCAAACCAGGCCAGCACCAGGGCCACCAGAATGCCGACATTGAGCAGCAAGTCCGACCGGTAATGCAGGGAGTCGGCGCGGATGGCCGCCGAACCGGTTTCCTTGATGACCTTGTGTTGCAGCGTCAGCAGCGCAACGGTCAATGCCAGCGACAGCAGCATGACGGCGATGCCGACGCCAGCGGCACCGATGGGCTCGGGATTCTGAATCCGTTCCACTGCCTGAAAACCAATCAAACAGCCACTGACCGCAATGAACAGCGCTTGCGCCATCCCCGACAAGGCTTCGGCTTTGCCGTGGCCGTAGCGGTGATCGTCGTCCGCTGGGCGCAAGGCGTAATGCACTGCCAGCAGATTCAGAAAAGACGCCGCGCCATCGAGCAGCGAGTCGGTCAGGCCCGCGAGCAGGCTGACCGAACCGCTCAGCCACCACGCCACCGCCTTGGCAATGATCAGGACACTGGCCACCGCCAGCGAAGCCCGGGTTGCCAGACGCAACAGGCGGGCGTGTTCAAGGCTGGTGCTCATGGTGCTTCCTTCAAATCACAATCAGGCAGACGGCGCCAGGCCCAGGGTTGCCAGCTGCTGAACGCTGCCGCGATGTTGAATCAGACGTGGGTCGTTCAATGGCAACGTGCGGCCCAGCTCGGTTTCGAGGATGGCTTGCAGCTTGCTGTTGTCGACACTGCCGTCGGCGTTGATCGCCGGTTGCAGTTTCTGAGGATCAACCTGCGCGCTCTGGCCATGAGGGAAGTAGATCGCACCCGTGGCGAAGTCCACACCAAAGGCAATCAGGCCGGGGATGACGTAGAACAGCAGGCCGACGGCATCGAGCACGGCAATCGCCGGGTCAATCTTGCCGTCGATCTGGCCGCGTCGTTCCGGATAGAAAATACTGCCGCACGCGGTGAGTTGGGTCAGCAGAGCAGCGACCATGACGCCGCCGATGAAACGGGAAGGAATGCGCATGAACATCTCCATGTAGTGAAGGGGCAACTATACAAGGCAAATGGTTACGGTTGGCGGGCAATCTGCGCGAAACCTGTAGGAGCCAACTTGTTGGCGAGAGGGCATTATGAACGCCATATTTCTCTAGGCAGAAATGCCTTCTCGCCAACAAGTTGGCTCCTACAATCTACGGAGGTGACAGATGACAACCAGGGTTTTGATCTTGCCGGGCCTGTTCAATTCAGGGGAAACCCATTGGCAGTCGCATTGGGAGCGGCAGTTCCCGAAGTTCCACAGAGTCGAGCAACAAGACTGGGAAACCCCTGTCGCTGCGGACTGGGTTGAGCAGTTGAATCGGGAGATAGAAGCGGCAGACGGCGAAGTGGTGCTTGTTGCCCACAGCCTGGCCGTAACGTTGATCACCCTCTGGGCGCAACAACACCCTGAATCTCGCAAAGTGCGTGGCGCTCTGTTGGTGGCACCCAGTGACACCGAAGCCCCGAGCTATCCATCGGGCACCAGCGGCTTCACCCCGATGTCGACCCAACGCCTGCCGTTTCCGACCATCGTAGTCGCCAGCACCGACGACCCCTACGTCACACCAGAGCGCGCAGAATTCTTCAGTCAGACCTGGGGCAGTGAACTGGTCTGGCTGGAAAACGCCGGCCATATCAACGGCCAGACTGGATATGGAGCTTGGCCTGAAGGTTTGGAGTTATTGGGCAGGCTGACGGGGGATCAGGGTTAACTAAGACCTGTAGGAGCGAACGTGTTCGCGAGAAGGCCATTGTATCCGGTGGATTTTCATCGTCTGGAATGCAGCGCTCGCGAACAAGTTCGCTCCTACAGGGTGTTGGTGGCATATCTGACTCAGCACTGAATCTGTAGGAGCTGCCGAAGGCTGCGAACAGCGGTGTGTCAGACACATCGCCCTCTACAAGGGCGAGGTGTGACTGATAAAACGCAGCATCAGTAAGAGCCAACTTATTGGCGAGAGGGCAGTGTGAGCAACACATCTTCCCGGTTGAAACACCGCCTCGCCAACAAGTTGGCTCCTACAGGTGTTATTGATCACAGCAACGTATAATCGGCCGCCTGTTCTGGAGCCGCCATGATTTCCCTGCCCATCGATGCCGTTTTACCCGACCTTCGCCAAGCACTGAGCGAGCGCCATGAAGCGGTGCTTGAGGCGCCGCCGGGGGCGGGTAAAACCACCCGCGTGCCGCTGGCGCTGCTTGAAGAAAGCTGGTTGGCCGGGCAGACGATTCTCATGCTGGAACCCCGGCGATTGGCGGCGCGGGCTGCAGCTGAACGCCTGGCGAGCGAGTTGGGCGAGAAGGTTGGCGAAACCGTGGGTTATCGCATCCGGCTGGAAAGCAGGGTCGGCCCCAAGACCCGGATCGAAGTCGTCACTGAAGGCATTCTGACCCGCCGGTTGCAGGACGATCCGGCGCTGGAAGGCGTGGGCCTGCTGATCTTTGATGAGTTCCACGAACGCAGCCTCGATGCCGACCTCGCCCTTGCCCTGAGCCTCAATGGTCGTGAGCTGTTCCGTGATGACCAGCCCCTGAAGATTCTGCTGATGTCGGCGACACTGGAAGGCGAGCGGCTTTCCAGCCTGCTCAACGATGCGCCGGTGGTGCGCAGTGATGGGCGTATGTTCCCGGTGCAGATGCAATGGGGCAAGCCGTTTCAGCCCGGCGAGTTCATTGAGCCGCGGGTGGTGCAGACGGTGCTGGATGCGATCAATGATCAAAGCGGCAGCCTGTTGGTCTTTCTGCCAGGGCAGGCGGAGATTCGTCGGGTCAATCAGCAATTGGCCGACGCGCTCGGCACCCGCAGTGACATCCTGTTGTGCCCGTTGCATGGCGAGCTGGACCTGAACGCCCAACGCGCGGCCATCGAGCCCGCGCCCAAGGGCACTCGCAAAGTGGTGCTGGCGACCAATATCGCGGAAACCAGCCTGACCATTGATGGCGTGCGTGTGGTGATCGATGCCGGTCTGGCGCGGGTGCCGCGTTTTGATCCCGGCAGCGGCATGACTCGCCTCGATACTCAACGCATCTCCCGGGCCAGTGCCACCCAGCGTGCCGGGCGAGGGGGGCGGCTGGAACCGGGCGTGTGTTATCGCCTGTGGTCCGAAGCCCAGCACGAACAACTCGCGGCCTACGGGGCGGCGGAAATTCTTCAGGCGGATCTGGCCGGGCTGAGCCTGCAGCTGGCGCGCTGGGGCGTGACCCCGGCTCAGCTCGTTTGGCTCGATGTTCCTCCCGCCGCAGCCTATGCCCAGTCCCAGGATTTGCTGGTGCGGCTCGGTGCGTTGAGCCGCGCGCCGGGGGACGACTACAAACTCACCGCCCACGGTCAGGCCATGGCCGAACTGCCTGCCCATCCGCGTATCGGCCATTTGCTGTTGCGCGGTCAGGCGCTGGGGCTCGGTAGCCTGGCGTGCGATGTGGCGGCCTTGTTGGGCGAGCGGGATATTCTGCGCGGTGGCGGTGCGGATCTGCACAGTCGCGTGAGTTTGCTCGAAGGCACTGAGCGTGCGGCGCGAGGCGCTCAAGGCGGCGTACAGCGGGCCAAACAACTGTCGCGCCAGTATCGCGGTTATCTGCGCGGTGCAGCGACGGAACCGGTCAGCGACCCGGATCACCCGCGCTGGCTCGGTGCGTTGCTGGCCCTGGCGTATCCCGACCGTGTCGCTCAGCAGCGCAAACCCGGTGGTGCCGAATATCGTCTGGCCAATGGTCGTGCGGCGCTGTTTGCCGAAGTCGATGCTTTGATGAAACAACCCTGGTTAGTCATTGCTGATCTCGGCAGCCGTCAGGGGCAGCGTGAAGAGCGTATCTACCTGGCGGCTGAGTTTGATCCGGCGCTGTTCGACTCGGTGCTGGCCGAGCAGGTCACGCAGCTTGATCAGCTGGACTGGGACGAGCGCGAAGGCGTGTTTCGTGCCGAGCGCCAGCGCAAAGTGGGCGAATTGATCCTTAGCCGTGAGCCATTGACCGGGCTGGACGAGTCCGCCAAAGGTCAGGCGCTGCTGGCGCTGGTGCGACGAAAAGGTCTGGAACTGCTGCCGTGGACCCCGGAACTGCGCCAGTGGCAGGCTCGGGTTGGCTTGTTACGCGAATTGGATTTGCAGCAAAAAGACAGCAGCGAATGGCCGGATGTCAGTAACGCCGGTTTGCTGGAGAGCCTGGAGAAGTGGCTGCTGCCGTATTTGGGCAAGGTCTCTCGGCTCAGTCATTTCAGCAATCTGGATCTGTCCTCGATCCTGCATAACCTGTTGCCTTGGCCGCTGCCCCAGCGGCTTGAGGAGCTGGCGCCGCATCACTTGAGCGTGCCGTCGGGTTCGTCTGTGCGTTTGGATTACAGCGAGCATCCGCCGATTCTCGCGGTACGTCTGCAAGAACTGTTCGGCCTGGCCGACACCCCGCGCATCGCCAATGGTCGGCAGATCGTCAAACTGCACCTGCTATCGCCCGCGCGTCGTCCGGTGCAAGTGACCCAGGATTTAGCCAACTTCTGGCGCAGCACTTATGCCGAAGTGAAGAAAGATTTGAAAGGGCGCTACCCGAAACATTACTGGCCGGATGATCCATTGATTGCCGAACCGACGGCGCGGATCAAGCCGAGGAAGTAGCAAGGTCAATGCATGTTGTAGGAGCTGCCGAAGGCTGCGAAAGCGGATCGTCTGATACACCGCCATTCGCAGCCTGCGGCAGCTCCTACAGAAATGGTTTATTCCTTCAAGGCAAAACCGGCAACAAAAACCGCCCGATCACTGGCAGATGATTTGAGATCAACAGCGTGTCTTCCTGCCGAACACTGGCGCTCACGCGTTTGATTCGCGGGCTGTGGAACAGGTAGTCCACGGTCCGGTCAGGCCCGTTGATGCGCGGGTCGTTGGGGAAGTAAGTCAGCCACTTTGCGCGATCCACGCCGCCCACTTCGGTGTTGTTGGGGATCATCGGGTATTTATCCCACAGCACATGCAGCGCACTGTCGGCTTGATAAACCCCTCGCTGCTCCGCCGGTAGCCGCTGATATTGCCCCAACGGCAGCAGGTTGAAATCGCCGCCGATCAACCAGGGTGTGCCGCTGGCCTCGAATTTATCGAGCAGTTTGCTGGCGGCTTGAACCTGACGCTGTTGGGCGTCGTCGCGTTCGGTGAAGGTGTCCAGATGGGTGTTGATCACCGCCAGGTGACCACCGTCTCGCAGCGGCAGATAACTCACCAGCAGAGCACGTTTAGGCTGGAACTGACGGCTGATGATATTGGCGCTGCGGGTTGGCAGTTGAATGCGTTCGGCGCGATCAATGCTGTAGCGGCTCAGGGTCGCCAGCTTCATGCCGACGCTCCCGGCGATGCGCGGGTGCGGGACGAAATCGGCTTTCCAGTAGAACGCCTCCGAGCTGCACGGGTACAGGTCAGTTACCCGCTCTTGCAGCAGCGCCAACTGGTTGTCGTAGTCCGTGTTCTTGGCGCCGTCGTTCACTTCCTGAAGCAAGACGATATCCGGCTGCTCATCGCGGATCACCCGCGCCACTTCGTCCAGGTTGTAGGCGACGTCCTCAGGGGTGGGACGGTTATCCGTGCCGCTGCCATCGGCCAGGTCATACCAGAACACGTAACGCTTGCCCGCCAGGTACTGAATATTCCAGGTCATGACCTTCAGCGCCTGCCCCGGCACCAGCGGCGGTACGGTTGAATTGCAGCTCACGAGCATCTCTTGCCGAGCGGCTGGGCGCCAGGTCAGGGTGTAGATGGCCCCGAGCAGCAGCCCGCTCAGTAAGGTGATGATCAGGATGAAACGGGTCAATCGGTTCATGGGTTCGGCTTAGAACGCAGGGCGTTCAGTCAGAGGTTCGCGTCGCACCAGCATAGCCGACTGCGGTCATTGCTCCGACTGGGGCGGCTCGTTGATCAGCATGAACAGGCGGAACATCACCACGCTGGTGAACAATTGCAGGAAGCTGCTCAGGGTATCAATGACGAAATTGACCCCGGCGTTTTGCGGTTCCAGCAGGTAGATGGCGACGCCTTCCAGCAGGGACAACGGAATATAGATACACAACACGCAGGCCAGAATGCGCGCGAAATGGCCGTTGGTCATAGCAAAACTGCCGCGCATGGCCATCAGAGGTGTCATGCCACGCAGGACCAGCAGATATTCGGAAAACACCAGTTTGACCATCACCCAGATGCCCGGAACGATGAACAGCGACAGGCCGAACATGATCAGCAAGGTGCTCAGCGCCGCCATCACGGCGAAGGTCGGCCACATGCGCAGCGCCATGGCGAGCAGGTTGCGAGCAGCGGGGTATTCACTACGGCTGCGAGCGTCGAGAAACAGGATCAAGGCGCCGGTGTACAGCGGGTAAAACAGCAGGCCGACGACCAGTTCGTAAGCCGTCGAACCGTTGCCTGGCAGCGCATTGCTCAGCACCTGCTTGGCGAGGGCTTCGAGCATCACCAGCGGCAGGCACAGCGTCAGAATGCTCGCCAGATTGCGTCGGAAAAAGTACAGCGAGTCACTAAGGATAGTCAGCGGGTTCATGAGGCCAGGTCGCACAAAAAAGCAGGCGGTCACTTTAGCTGGCTAACCAGGCACGGGCCAGAGCCTTCTTAACATTTGCGACAGGCCATTGAAACGCTCTGGATCAGCCCCATTACCTTGCTGTGCCTGGCAACTGTGCCCGGCGAAGATGTCTAACGGCAATCTAACGAGGTCGCCATGAACAGCGAAGAGCAAACCCTGATCGATGGTCTTTTCACTAAATTGAAGAGTGCCGAAACCGCGTCCGCCCCGCGTGACAGCGAGGCTGAGGCCAGGATCAAGGAGCATCTCACCCAGCAACCGACGGCGCCTTACTACATGGCGCAGGCGATTGTGGTGCAGGAAGCGGCAGTCAATCAGCTCGCTCAGCAGCTAAAAGAGCGCGACGAGCAGATCCAGAAACTCCAGGCCGAGTTGCAGCAGGCCAGATCTCAGGCTTCTTCCGCTCCGGCTCAGAGCAGCGGCGGGTTCCTGTCGAGTATTTTTGGCGGCGGCGGTTCTCGCGAGCCGCAAGCGCAACCCCAGCAGTCTTTCTCCCAGCAGCGTCCTGTGAGCCCTCCGTCGGGTGGTGGTTGGCGCGACGGTGGTCCTTCCAGCCCGCCGCCCTACAACGCACCGCAGGGCGCCAACTACGCTGCCCCGCAGCAGCCGCAACAACCGGCCCCACGGGGTGGCGGTTTCATGAGCGGTGCGTTGCAGACCGCAGCGGGTGTGGCCGGTGGCGTGATGCTGGCGCAAGGGCTGAGCAGCATGTTTGGCAATCACAGCCAGCCTCAGGAAGTGGTTGAAGTTATCAAGGAGGAACCGGCTCAGGTCGCCGATAGCGGCAACAACGACACGGGCGGCTGGAATGATAACCAGGAGCATGTCACCAGCAATGACTCCTACGGCAGTGAACCCGATCAAGGCGGCTGGGACGATGGCGGCGGTTTTGATGGTGGGGATGATGATTCGTTTGTTTAAAGGCTGACCCGTTCTTTGTAGGCGCGGGCGAAGGCTGCGAATGACGGACGACCCTGTTCGCAGCCTTCGGCAGCTCCTACAAATGTGTGCAGCGGCACCGGCCTGTCAGAACTGGCATACTGGGCGCCGATTCATTCTGAATCGCGTCTTGAGGAGTTCCGGTGAAGAAAATCGCGGTGTTCGCCGATGTGCAGAACCTCTATTACACCGTCCGACAGGCTCATGGCTGTCATTTCAATTACGCCGCCCTGTGGGCTGATATCAGCAAGCGTGGGCAGATTGTCGAGGCGTACGCTTATGCCATCGACCGTGGCGACAGCAAACAGCAGCAATTCCAGCAGATCCTGCGCAATCTGGGTTTCACCGTGAAACTCAAACCGTACATCCAGCGCAGCGATGGCTCGGCCAAAGGCGACTGGGATGTGGGCATCACCATCGATATCATGGACGTCGCGCCGCAGGTGGATGAAGTGGTATTGGCCTCCGGCGATGGCGATTTCGATCTGCTGCTCGAACGCATCATCAGCAAACATGGCGTCGAAGCGGTGGCCTACGGCGTACCGGGTTTGACCGCCAATTCGTTGATCCGCGCCGCCAGCCGTTATGTGCCGATTGAAGGCGCGTTGCTTTTACGTTGATTTTTAAAGGGTTCAGCAAGTGTTGGAACGTGTAGCCGTCATCGACTTTGAAACCACTGGCATTTCGCCCGGCCAGGGTTGCCGCGCCACGGAAATCGCCGTGGTGATCATGGAGCAGGGGCGCATCGTCGACCGCTATCAGAGCCTGATGAACGCCGGTGTGCGCATTCCGGGCTTCATCGAAGCGCTGACCGGCATCAGCAACAGCATGATTCGCACGGCTCCGTCCGCTGAGCGGGTGATGGATGACGTCGCCAATTTCGTCGGCACCATCCCGCTGGTCGCGCATAACGCCTCTTTCGACCAGAAATTCTGGGATTACGAACTGTCCCTGATCGAGCGCAGCCGTCAGCAGAGCTTTGCTTGTTCGATGCTGTTGGCCCGACGCCTGATGCCCGGCGCGCCCAATCACAAGCTCGGCACCTTGACCCGCTTTGCCCGCCTGCCTGACACCGGCAAGGCTCACCGGGCCATGGCCGATGCCGAGATGGCGGCCAACCTCACCGCGCACCTGACCAACGAATTGCGTCAGACCCATGGCATCGCCGGGGTCTCTCACCAGTGGCTCTGCACCCTGCAAAAAGTCCCGGCGGCGAAAATCAGCGAAGCCCTCAAGCGCCAGCGCGGGTTTTAATCCCGCCCGTTTGCTCTGACTGATTGGCGCGGACAGGGTAAACTCCGCGCCTTGCGTTGATTTTCTCGATGGTATTCCCATGACATTCGCCACACTCGGCCTGATCGAACCCCTGCTGCGCGCTCTTGAAACCCTCGGCTACCAGACGCCGACACCTGTGCAAGCGCAGGCGATCCCGCCGGTGCTGGCCGGTCGTGACCTGATGGCCGCTGCGCAGACCGGGACGGGCAAAACCGCCGGTTTCGCCTTGCCGCTGCTGCAACGCCTGACCCTGGAAGGCCCGAAAGTGGCCCCCAATACCGTGCGCGCGCTGGTGCTGGTACCGACCCGCGAGCTGGCCGAGCAGGTTCACGAGAACATCCGTCAATACGCCGAGCATCTGCCGCTGAGCACCTACGCGGTGTATGGCGGTGTGAGCATCAACCCGCAGATGATGAAGCTGCGCAAAGGCGTTGATGTACTGGTGGCCACGCCAGGCCGTCTGCTGGACCTGTATCGCCAGAACGCGGTGAAGTTCTCGCAGTTGCAGACGCTGATCCTCGACGAAGCCGACCGCATGCTGGATCTGGGTTTCTCGGAAGAGCTGCGCGACATTTATAAAGCGCTGCCCAAGCGCCGTCAGACGCTGCTGTTCTCCGCGACGTTCTCCGACGCGATCCGTGAGCTGGCGGGGCAGATGCTCGACGACCCGCTGACCATCGAAGTCAGTCCGCGCAACGTGGCGGCGTCCTCGGTCAAGCAGTGGGTGGTGACGGTCGACAAGAAGCGCAAGGCCGAGCTGTTCATCCATCTGCTGAAAAAGCAGCGCTGGTCTCAGGTGCTGGTGTTTGCCAAGACCCGCGTTGGCGTTGATCAACTGGTGGATCGTTTGCAAGGTTTGGGCATCAGCTGCGACGGTATCCACGGCGACAAACCGCAAGCTACACGGCAGCGGGCTCTGGATCGCTTCAAGGCCAGTGAAGTGCAGATTCTGGTGGCTACCGACGTGGCTGCTCGCGGTCTGGATATCGACGATCTGCCGACCGTGGTCAACCTTGACCTGCCTATCGTGGCTGAAGATTACATTCACCGTATCGGTCGGACCGGCCGTGCTGGGTTGACGGGCGAGGCTATCTCGCTGGTGTGCGCGGATGAAGTCGAGCTGCTGTCGGCCATCGAAACCCTGACTCGCCAGACCTTGCGTCGCGAAGAAGAACCGGATTTTGTGCCCGAGCATCGCGTGCCCGCCACCGACTCCACCGGTCAGATCCTGAAAAAGCCCAAGAAGCCGAAAAAACCTAAAGTCTCAGGCGGCGGCAAACGCAATCTGGGTAAGTGGGTAGACAGCGGCGACACACCGCCTGAGCCTGTAGCCGCCAAGCCCGTGCGCAAGGTCCCGGTTTTCAACACCGGCCCGCGCAAGAAGAAGCCTTGATCTGAGGGCTGATGCAATCTCCGGTGGTAACAGGTGGCACGGATCTATGTAGGAGCGAACTTGTTCGCGAGGCGTTCATTCAGCAAAACACCGGTGCCTGACACACCGCCTCGCCAACAAGTTGGCTCCTACAGTTCTACAATCGGTTGCCAACTCCCCACCATATGCACCAACCCCTGCGCGCCTTCCAGGCGGAATTGCCCGTGTGAGCCCGCGGTGCTGGCGGACAGCACTACTTCACTGGGCAGCCGCACCGGTTTGTGAAAATGCACGCTGAGGTCCAGGTTCGATGCCGGCAAATGATTGACCAGTACCGATAGAGCCCGCGCCTTGAGCCACATCCCATGGGCTATCGCCTGAGGAAACCCGAACAGCTTGGCGCTCGGCCCGCTCAAGTGGATCGGGTTGTAATCCCCGGACACCTTGGCATAGCGCCGACCGATTTCTGCTGGTGCCTGCCAGCGGCCGACTTCGGTCACTGCCAGCGCAGCCGGTTCGAAGTCGTCAGGCGGCGTGCCCTCTAGCGTCACATCGCGGCACAGCATGGTGCTCTCTTCTTCCCAGAGCATGCCCAGAGAGTCCTCCACCTGCGTGATCAGGCTGAAGGTCGTGCCCTTGGCGTGAGGTTGCAGGTTTTCCACGTGTACCCCGACATACACCTTATTCACCCCGCCCAAGGGCCGATGAATCTTGATTCGGTTACCCAGATGAACCATCCCCAAGAGCGGAAAGGGGAAGTCCTTGTCCGTCATCAACTGCATCTGCAGATGAAATGCCAGCACGTGCAGAAAGGTCGGGGGTAACAGGCTGCTTTCGCTGAAGCCGCAGACGCTGCGGTAGTTGGCCAGCTTCTCGGGTTCCACCATGGTCCAGCAACGCAGGCCGATTTCTGGCAATTCGGTACCGGTGACTTTGCGCTTCAATGCCGCGTGCATGAACAGATTGGGCAATGTGGGCAGTGAATCCAGGTAACGCCAGTGAGCACTCATGATGCGTCTCCTTGCTCGATGAGGTGGGGCAGATCAGGCGCCGATGACGCTCTGACCACACACCCGCAATACTTGTCCGCTAACCGCTCCGGCGCCTGGTTGAGCCAGCCAGGCAACGGCCTCGGCGACATCCTGAGGTAGACCACCCTGACCCAGCGAGCTCATGCGCCGCCCGGCTTCACGCAGGGCGAATGGCATGGTCGAGGTCATCTTGGTTTCGATAAAGCCCGGCGCAACGGCATTGATGCTGATCCCGCGCTCATGCAGCGATGGCGCCATGGCCCGCGCCAGCCCGATCAAACCGGCCTTGCTGGTGGTGTAATTGGTTTGCCCACGGTTGCCCGCAATCCCGCTGATCGAAGCCAGCAGAATGACCCGACCGTTTTCGTGCAGGGTGCCGCTGTCCAGTAGCGCCTGGGTCAGCACTTGAGGCGCGTTGAGGTTCACCGCCAGTACCGAATCCCAGAAGTCCGGGGACATATTGGCCAGGGTCTTGTCGCGGGTGATTCCGGCGTTGTGCACCAAAATGTCGATGCCACCCGGCAGGTGCTCGATCAACTGGCTGGCGGCGTCGGCCGCGCAGATGTCCAGCGTCAGGGCCTGCCCGCCAAGGCGCGCGGCCAGGGCGTCGAGATCGGATTTGGCCTGAGGTACATCCAGCAACACCACTTCGGCGCCATCACGGGCCAGGGTTTCAGCGATGGCCGCACCAATCCCCCGCGCTGCGCCCGTGACCAGCGCCTTGCGCCCGCTAAGGGGCCGACTCCAATCCTGAACCTGCGCCGGGCATGGGCTCAGGCGGATCACTTGGCCGGACACGAACGCGCTTTTCGGCGACAGGAAAAACCGCAGCGCGCCTTCAAGCTGATCTTCTGCTCCGCTGTCCACCTGCAGCAATTGCACGGTGCCGCCATTGCGCATTTCCTTGGCCAGCGAGCGGCTGAAACCTTCCAGTGCCTGCTGAGTGCTGGCGATGAACGGGTCGTCAAAGGTGGTTGGCGCGTGGCCAAGGATCACGATATGCGCGCTGTGGTCGAGGTTTTTCAGCAGTGGCTGGAAGAATTCCCGCAGCCGCTTCAGGTCCTCGGTGTTGGCGAAGGCGCTGGCGTCGAACACCACGGCTTTGATTTTCGGACCTTGATCGGCTACCCAGGCGGTTGCGCCGGGCACGTCACTACCGAAGCTGTAGAGGGAATCGGTCAGGCGTTGCGCAAGCACTCTGACCTGGTCGGCCAGTGGCCCGGCGCTGATCAACAGCGTGCCTTCGATAGGGCGCAGACGCCCGGCCTGCCAGCGTTCCAGTCTGACCGGTTTTGGCAGGCCAATCGCCCCGACCAGGCGGCTGCCCAAATCAGAATTGGCAAAATCAATGTAGCGATCAGACGGCATGGAACACTCTCCTTGAGTCGGGGTTCAAAGAAGTGGACCACACTCGGGCGACAATCGTTCGAGCCAGCCCTACGCTGTTCATCAGCGCTTTTGCATCCAGAAAGGGAGTTTTCAATGAATCAGCCACGCCGGGTCGCCATCGTTGGCGGCAACCGAATTCCGTTCGCGCGCTCCAATGGGCCTTATGCCACTGCGAGCAATCAGGCTATGCTCACCGCCGCGCTGGAAGGCCTGATCGAGCGCTTCAATCTGCATGGCCTGCGCCTGGGTGAAGTGGTCGCCGGGGCGGTGCTCAAGCATTCCCGAGACTTCAACCTGACCCGCGAATGCGTGCTGGGCTCACGCCTGTCGCCGCAAACCCCTGCTTACGATTTACAGCAGGCTTGCGGCACCGGGCTTGAAGCGGCGTTGCTGGTGGCCAACAAGATTGCCCTGGGGCAGATCGAATGCGGAATTGCGGGCGGCGTGGACACCACGTCTGACGCGCCGATAGGCCTCAACGAAGACCTGCGCAACATCTTGCTGGAGGTTAATCGCACCAAGTCGATGGCCGACAAACTTAAGTTGCTGATGAAACTGCGCCCGCACAACCTCAAGCCCGAACTGCCGCGCAACGGCGAGCCACGCACCGGCCTGTCCATGGGCCAGCACTGCGAGCTGATGGCTCAGCACTGGGGCATTCCTCGTGAAGCGCAGGATCAACTGGCGCTGGAAAGCCATCTGAAAATGGCGGCGGCCTACAGCGAAGGCTGGCAGAACGACCTGATGACGCCGTTCCTTGGCCTTAACCGCGACAACAACCTGCGCCCGGACCTGACGCTGGAAAAACTCGCCAGCCTGAAACCGGCGTTTGAACGCAGCGCCAAAGGCACCCTGACGGCGGGCAACTCCACACCGCTGACCGACGGGGCGTCGATGGTCTTGCTGGCCAGTGAGGAATGGGCTGCGGAGCGGGGCTTGCCGGTGCTGGCTTACCTGCGTGATGGCGAGGCGGCTGCAGTGGATTTCGTCAACGGCGCAGAAGGCCTGTTGATGGCCCCGGCCTATGCGGTGCCCCGGTTGTTGGCGAGAAATGGCCTGACGCTGCAAGACTTTGATTACTACGAGATCCATGAGGCGTTTGCTGCCCAGGTGCTGTGCACGCTCAAGGCCTGGGAAGATGCGGAGTACTGCCAGACACGTTTGGGACTGGACGCGCCGTTGGGGTCGATTGATCGCAGCAAGATGAACGTCAAAGGCAGCTCACTGGCCGCCGGGCATCCGTTTGCTGCGACTGGAGGAAGGATCGTCGCCAACCTTGCGAAATTGCTGAGTGTTGCCGGGCAGGGGCGCGGATTGATCTCGATCTGCGCGGCAGGCGGGCAGGGGGTTACCGCGATTCTGGAGCGGTAAAGGTAGTTAAACCAGACCCAAACTTTGTGGGAGCAAGCTTGCTTGCGAAAGCTATGGCCAGGACTCCAAAGATGTTCTGGATGTACCTGCCACTTCGCGAGCAAGCTCGCTCCCACAGGGGGTGAGGATATCCACAGAATCTGCGGACCAGCCACAGAACCTGTGGGAGCAACCGGGGTGGCGCTCCACCTTGCTTGCGAAGGCAATGGTCCAGGCACCCAAGATCCCACAGGATTGTGCAGATTGTAGGAGCTGCCGAAGGCTGCGAATCGGTTTACCTGGCACACCGCTTTCGCAGCCTTCGGCAGCTCCTACAAGGTTCAGGCAGCGCGTGCTTCTTCCAGCGCCTCAGCCGACAGCTGCTGTTTGTGGCGATTGGCGTAGTTCTCGGCCATCACCGAGCAGACGATCAGCTGCAGCGGGTGGTAGATCATGATCGGCAGCAAGATCAGGCCCAGGGCCGGGTTGTTGCCGAAGATCAGCGCTGCCATGGGCGCACCCGCCGCCAGGGACTTTTTCGTGGCGCAGAACACGGCCGCAACCTTATCCGCATGGTTGAATTTCAACAGCCGTGCCGTGCCGGTCGTCAGCAGCAAAATCACCACCAGCAACACCGCGCTGCCGATGAAGGCCATGGCAATAACCGAGTTGCCCTGGGTTTGCCACAGGCCCGACACCATGGAGTTGCAGAAGGCCGCATAGACCAGCAGCAGGATCACGATTTTGTCGATCAGGTTGGTGTACTTCTTGTGTTTGGCGAAAAACTTGCCGATCAGCGGACGCAGCAACTGGCCCAGCACCAGTGGCAACAGCAGCATCAGGCTCAGCTTCAGCAATGTCGGCCCCAGATCAATCCCGCCCGAACCCGTGCCAATCACCAGGCTCACCAGCCACGGGGTCATGAAGATCCCGAACACGCTGGACATGCTGGCATTGAGGATCGCCGCCGGGACGTTGCCCCCCGCGCTGCCGGTCAGCGCCACGGATGAAGAAATCGTCGAAGGCAGCGCACACAGGTACAGGAAGCCCAGCATCAACAGCGCCGGCACGTACGACCCGAAAGCTTTATTGCAGATCAGCCAGATCACCGGGAACACCACGAAGGTGAAGGCTTGCACCATGATGTGCAGCCGCCAGTTTTTCAGGCCGTGTTTGATTTGTTCGCTGGAGAGGTTCACCCCGTGCAGGAAGAACACCACGAACACGCCAATGTTGATCACCCACTCAGCATGCATGCCGCCGCCGTTGGCGCCAAAGCCGGGGAAGAAGTAGGCCAGGACTGTCGCCAGCACCATGCCGCACAGGAACCAGTCGGTGACGACGCGTTTGAGATGTTTGAGGACTGACATAAGCGCTCGGCAGATTGTTTGTAAAAATAGATGTCCGCAGGGTAAACCACTCGTACACTGCCGTCTTGCGACATAAGGCCATTCCATATCGACTAACGGACAAAATGCTATGCATCGGCAAGGCAGCGAGCGGCACATACCGGAGCTAACTGAACTGCCGCGGCCCTTGTACGCCCGCGCCGAAAGCCTGAGCGCGGGCTCTTGGACGCCGCCGCATCGCCATGAGTGGGTGCAGTTTTCCTACGCCATCAGTGGCGTATTGGGCGTGCATACCGCAGAAGGCAGTTTTTTCGCCCCGCCGCAGTGGGGTGTGTGGATTCCGGCGGGGCTGGAGCATCAAGTGGTGACCTCGATGCGCGCCGAAATGCGCAGCCTGTACGTGCGCAAGCAGGATTGTGAATGGGCGGTGCAGCGCTGTCGGGTACTGGAAGTCACGCCCTTGGCTCGCGAGCTGATCAAAAGTTTTTGCCAGTTGCCCGCCACTTATCCACAAGGCGACAGCAGCGAAGCGCGGCTGGTGCAGGTGCTCATGGATCAACTGGCGCACCTGCCGGAAGTCGGCTTCTCGCTGCCGTTGCCCCGTCATCCGCGCTTGCTGGAGCTGTGTAACGAACTGATCGAAAACCCCAGCCAGTTGATTACCTTGCAGGACTGGGCGCTGCGCCTGGGGACTTCGGAGAAAACCCTGATGCGTTTGTTCCAGCGTGAAACAGGTTTGAGTTTTCGCGGTTGGCGCCAGCGGGCGCGGCTGCTCTCATCCTTGCAAGCGCTGGAAAACGGCGACAGCGTGACCAACACCGCACTGGCCAACGGTTACGATTCCACCTCGGCTTTTATCGCAGCGTTCAAAGGTCTGTTCGGCTTCACGCCGGGCGAGCTATTCAGGCAGTGAGCGATATTTCCTACATTTCGTCGATCTGAGGTTTTCTCGGCCGGCGGCATGAAAGCTGCTTTAAAGCGCTGTGACGTGGGATATCGTGCGATTTTCCGACACAAACTATCGCCATCAAACGTAAGCGACCCCTACTCGCTGGCTGAGGATTGCCGTATAACGGGCAACAATCGCGTGTTTGGCAACTAAGGACCCACAATAAAAGCTGATGAAAACTCCTAAACGCATTGAACCCCTGATCGAGGACGGTCTGGTGGACGAAGTGCTGCGCCCGCTGATGAGCGGTAAAGAGGCAGCTGTTTATGTGGTGCGCTGTGGCAATGAGCTGCGGTGTGCCAAGGTTTACAAGGAGGCGAATAAACGCAGTTTCCGCCAGGCGTCGGAGTACCAGGAAGGCCGCAAGGTTCGTAACAGCCGTCAGGCCCGGGCCATGGCCAAGGGTTCCAAGTTCGGTCGCAAGGAAACAGAAGACGCCTGGCAGAACGCCGAAGTCGCGGCTCTGTTTCGTCTTGCCAGCGCTGGCGTTCGTGTTCCCAAGCCGTATGACTTCCTCGAAGGCGTATTGCTGATGGAGATGATCGCCGACGAGTACGGTGATGCTGCGCCGCGTCTGAACGACGTCACGCTGGAGCCGGATCAGGCGCGCGAATATCACGCGTTTCTCATCGAACAGATCGTGCTGATGTTGTGTACCGGTTTGGTGCACGGTGACCTTTCCGAGTTCAACGTGCTGCTGACGCCGACCGGCCCGGTGATCATCGACCTGCCGCAAGCAGTCGATGCCGCGGGCAACAACCATGCGTTCAGCATGCTTGAACGTGATGTCGGCAACATGGCGTCTTATTTTGGCCGGTTCGCGCCTGAGTTGCGCACCACCAAGTACGCCAAGGAAATGTGGTCGTACTACGAGGCGGGTACGTTGTCGCCAGCGACCGTGTTGACCGGCGAGTTCGATGAGCCGGAAGACGAAGCCGATGTGGGCGGCGTGTTGCGTGAAATCGAAGCGGCGCGTCTGGACGAAGACCGCCGCCAGGCCGCCCGCGCTGCCGACGATGCGCCACCGAGCAAAACAGCCGAAGAACCGCCTCCGCCCTGGATGCAGTGATGGGTTGTTAAAAGAACCCGGCTTCGGCCGGGTTTTTTGTGGGTAAAGGCTTGTGGGTTTCAACTGTGGGAGATTCTATGGTTGTGATCAAGCCAAAATCCGCCCTTTGGTTTGATATTCGCTCTGATTCTTCATCAGGGCGAACGCCACCCGAGCAAGTTTACGAGCGAGCATGACGAACACTTGG